>ERZ772999.102-NODE-102-length-54172-cov-5.514238_pt1 | contig 54172 bp, 57 predicted proteins | sample MGYA00511467_ERZ772999 | MGnify/ENA primary metagenome ERZ772999 (study PRJEB29015, sample SAMEA2738064) | human oral metagenome | biome: human oral; feature: human-associated habitat; material: saliva | place: China | collected 2218 ... | reverse complement strand
TTACACCCTAAAAATGATATTACCAAAGATTTTCCGTGAAATCTCATTTTATTAACATTTTGCGTAAACTACTATATTACAATAGATTGATACAATTTGATAGTTTGTGATAGTTCGAGAGGAAGAGCCTCTCTCTCCGCTGAAACTGCTTTTTTAGAGCAAAATAAAGTTTCAAAACATCAGCTAAACGCCGTAATTCTAACGAGTTACGGCGTTTTTCGTTACTCATTCCCTCGTGTTACAGACAACGTAAAAACACCCTGAATAGTCCCAAAATGGTCTGATTTTGTTACAGTGGTGTTACAGAAGACTCCGGTACTGAAAATTGTAACAAAGACTATGTAAAGAGTACATCAAGACTATCTGCAATTCATTGTTGTTCAATCTGTTATGTTTAACTTTGCCGCGCGAATGTGATGCACAAGACTGACGCAAACCACGTTTTGCTCCGGGACTTTTGTTACAATTATCGCAGCAACTAAAAAAAGAGCAACATGAGAAGGAATTTCAAGATTGTTTTCTACATGCGTGGAAACTATGTGAACAAAGAGGGGAAAAGTGCCATCATGCTTCGTTTATCCCTTGATGGTAAGCGAATTACAATCGGCGCAACAGGCATTGCCGTTACACCGTCCTTGTGGGAAATGCAACAACAAAGGCTGCGTGGACGCTCCACGGAGGCCATGCAGGTGAATCACCAGCTTGATGTGATACGTGCCGAGTTGTTGGACATCAGCAATCGACTGGAAGTTGAAGGAAGATTGAGTCTCGGTGCGGTGAGATCTGCCTACCTACGTGAGGAAGCGCAGGAACTGACCATCGGTTGGCTGTTTGACAAGCATATCGAAACCATCAAGGAACAGGTGGGTGTAAATCTCAGTGCGACAAGCTACCATAAATATGACTTGTGCAAAAGTCGTTTCATGGCGATGTTGGAAGCACGGTATAAGTGTCAGGACATACGACTTGACGAACTAACGCCGGTGATGATAGAGAACTATCACATCTATCTGACCACTGTCGTAGGTCATTGCCATAACACAGCCACAAAGACACTCAAGACGCTTAAAACAGTTATGTATTATGGTAAGAAGCTCGGTGTGATACAACACGACCCTTTCCTTGGTGTGAAGTTTCACCTTGACCCGGTGGACCGTGGATTCTTGACGGAGGAAGAGTTGGAACGCATTATGAAAAAGAACTTTTCCGTTCGCCGCTTGGAACTCGTGCGTGACATTTTCGTATTTGCTTGCTTCACGGGACTGTCCTATATTGATGTGTCAGGGTTGACTTATCAAAACCTCGTCACGCTCAATGGTACGGAATGGATTATTGCCAAAAGACAGAAAACAAACACTCCCATCAATGTGGTGCTTTTGAAAGTTGCCAAACAGCTCATCAAGAAGTATGAGAACGACAAGCAACGCAAGAACCGTGTGTTTCCTATGATTTCCAATCAGAAGATGAATTCGTATCTCAAAGAAATCGGTGATTTGTGCGGCATCAACAAGAACATGTCATTCCATCTTGCCCGCCATACGTTTGCGACGATGACACTCAGTATGGGTGTTCCTATTGAATCTGTTTCAAAGATGCTGGGGCATACCAACATCAAGACCACGCAAATCTACGCCCGAATCACCAACAAGAAGATAGAACAAGACATGAAAGACTTTGCCCAAAAGGTCTCAAACTTTAATGGCCTGCCGGAATCCATGCTTTAACTACTTGGGAGAGACTTCGATACTGCAAAGTACAGTCTCTCCCACCTTTTTCTAAATAGGTCTGTATTATATGAATAATGAAGTTCTTATAATACATGGCGTTTTGCTGTGGAAATCAGATTTTTGCAGCATGTTACAGAAAAAACATACAGAACCGAGACAAAACAAAGGAGCGATCCTACTGCTGCCAGACATACAGTTGTCAGGCTGCAATATAGACATCGCCAAGAATATCGCTCTGAAGTCGGGTAAAGATACTACCCGTGTAAAAGAAATACTGCGAGGTGACCATAACTCGACCATCAAAACATTGGATGATGTTGCCAATGCCATGGGAAGACGGTGTTTTATTGCCATGATTCCAAACTCCGAGAAGATTGATAGAACGCTTGATCTCTTTGCCCAAAAAGGCAAGTTTGCCCGAGTTATAGAGCTAGTGCATAGAACTGAAAATGTGCGAGAGATTTTGCAAGAGCTCTTTAAAGTGGGGGTAGATAGTGAAAACTTATTCTCTATGTTGACGGACATACAGATATACGCTACCTACGTATATAGCAATCGAGAGAAAAGAGAAGAACTGTTCAACGTCTTACGAGAATTTTTTGACAGAGTGAAAGATTTAGCTCATAGGTAGTCTCCCTAATCCCCATCTTCGTGATTCACCATAAAATGACCATAAATGAAAGTACTATTGGAAGCGATTCTGCGACAAGTTCGGCAGAACAACGACGAGCTCAAAGAGCTTTCCCGGCAGGTCAGCAGCCTGCACGATGAACCACCACAACCCCATGAGACAAATTCTGATGATTTGTGTGAGTTAATGCACCCTATCGAGGATGAAGTGATAGAACTGGGCACGAAAGATGTGCTCCGTATTCTTCAAATATCCCCCTCCACACTTACCCGCTGGCGTTCAAGACGGGTGGTGAAGTTTCGCTACCTTTCTTCCAATCACGTGGCTTACTTGTTTTCCGCACTCTATGACGCTATCAAGACCGGTAAAGCCACCTGCAAGGGCTTATCAAAAGTCCATGCCCTGCAGCGACTTGACCACTATCGGCATAACCTCTCCTTGCTAGAAGATACCGATAAGTGATTTTTTTTAACCCTAAATGTCACAATAAAGAACAGAATGAACGAATTTCGCCCACAAATCAATCCACATGGGATATTTTCAGCTAAACGCGCCTGTGCCGAGTTAGGCATCTGCTACAAGACGTTACGTCGTTATCGTCTCAAAGGACTTATACGTCCCACGAACCCTAACAATCTCTTTCGTCCCAAATTCTCTGGCAAAGCTATCATCGACTGCTGGTTGCTACTCTCCACGCTATGATAAGTGAAATTACCATTCGCAAGGTGCGAGATGTAGCCATTGCCGATGTTATCTCTCCTTACGTGTCTCTAACACGTCGGGGAAGTAGACTGATTGGCTTGTGTCCGTTCCACAACGAGAAAACGCCTTCGTTCTGTGTTACTCCCTCCAAAAACGTGTATCACTGCTTTGGTTGCAACCATGGTGGTGATGCCATTCACTTTGTGATGGAAAAAGAGGGACTGACGTTTATGGATGCCATTGCCCACATCGCCAAAGCACAAAACATTCCCATTGAGTATGTAGAGGACGAAGAGCGCAATGACGAAGAAATCAAAAAGTCAAAGCACAAGGAATCGTTGATGATTGTGCTTGACCACGTACAAAAGTTCTTCGTTGAACAGTTGTCCGTCAACAATGATGCCGAACATCGAGCAGCACAGAAATACGCCTACGAACGTTGGTCGGACGACTTCTGCGCACAAACAGGCATTGGTTATGCACCAAAGGATAGCTCCGTCTTTATGGACTATTGCAAGCGCAACGCTATTGATGATAAACTGTTGCAAGAACTGGGACTGCTGAAAGAACGTGAGGACGGCAGCACCTACGCCATGTTTCGCCAACGCATCATGATACCCATCCGGAACCGCTGGGGAAGGATTATTGGTTATACGGCACGCTACATCGGAGACAATCAAAAAGTTCCCAAATACATCAACTCGTGTAACAGCGAGGTCTATGCGAAAGGCGAAACCGTCTTTGGCATTGACCGTGTGTCCCGATTGAGAAAGACAGATTACCTTGTAGTTGTCGAGGGCGCACCCGATGTACTGCGCATGCAGCTTATCGGGATGGAGAACACGGTGGCTTCCCTTGGAACGGCTTGGACGGAACAGCAGTTCGACTTGGTGAAACGCTATACCGCCTCGTTGTGTTTTATTCCTGATTCAGACGTATCGGACACGGACGACTTCGGTGCCGGCTTTAAAGCGGTGATGCAGAATGGTGCGGAAGCCATCAAGAAAGGCTTTCAAGTAACCGTAAGAGAACTGCCCTTTGCGCAAATACCCTACTCTCCAGAAGAATTCGATGCGTTGCACAACGATGATTGCGAAGCATTGTCCGAGGTGTCGGAGTTTAAGACGGGTAAAAACGATACCGACAGTTATATCAAATCCAAAGACGATTACCTCGAACTCAAAGAAAAGCATTTTGTGGTGTGGCTGGCACAAAAGCGTTTCCTCGTTGCCAACTCGTTGGTCGAGGAACGAAAATGCGTGTCGGAGATAGCCGACCTGCTCCGCTATATCAAAGACCAACTTATCTATGAACAGTGTCTTGAAGAACTCTCCAAACTGCACGGCAAATTGAGATTTTGGCGCGATGCCGTTGCACAGGCACGTGGCGAAGCAAGACGCAAGGCTGGCAATAACAACTCAATGACCGAGCAGCAAAGGGAAGCCGAGCAACTGCGCAACTACGGTTTGTTCGTCAGAGAGCATTGCTATTATGCAGTGGGTGATGGCGATGAAGATCCCTCCCGCATTTCCAACTTCATCATGGAACCGCTGTTCCACATCGAGGATGAAAGCAATGGCACTCGCTTGTTCCGTTTGCGCAATACCCATAACATCAGTCGTGTGGTGGAACTCAAAGAGTCGGAAATGTGTTCCCTCAACAACTTCCAACAGAAAGTAGGCTCGTTGGGCAATTTCGTTTGGCTTGCCAAAATAGACAAGCTCAACAAGGTCAAGGAATACCTCTATTCCAAAACCGACACTGCCGAGCGCATACGAAAATTGGGCTGGAACGCCACGGAAGGCTTCTTCGCTTTCGGTAACGGCATCTTTGCCGATGGGGCGTTTAAGACCGTCAACGAACTGGGCATTGTTCGCACACCGAGCGAAAAAGCGTTTTACATCCCTGCCACCTCCAAAATCTATCTCCACAACAAGGAAATCTATCAGTTTGAGCGGTTGATGGTGCATGAAAACCGCAACGGAGTGAAACTCTACGACTATGTAGCGAAGCTCTTGGAAGTCTTTGGAGAGAATGCCGGAGTGGCGTTTTGCTATTTGCTCGCCACCTTGTTCCGTGATGTCATCTTCGGACGAACAAGGCATTTTCCCATCCTCAATCTCTTTGGTGAGAAAGGTACGGGTAAGACCACTCTCGCCACATCCTTACAAGCGTTCTTCCTGCACGGCATCGACCCTCCCAACCTCGGTGTAACCTCCGTTCCGGCGATGAACGACCGTGTGTCGCAAGCCGTCAATACGTTGGTGGTGCTCGATGAGTACAAGAACGATTTGGACATCCGCAAAGTCGCTTACTTGAAAGGACTTTGGGGTGGCGGTGGTCAGACGAAGAAGAACACCAACACCGATGGAATGGCAGCACAAACCATCGTCAGCACTGGCGTGGTATTGAGCGGACAGGACAAGCCCACACAAGACATGGCGCTATATACACGTGTCATCTTCCTTGCCTTTGCCAAGACCTCGTTCACCCAAGCCGAAAAGCGCAGCTATGAGGATTTGGTGGCACTCTGCAACTTAGGACTTACGCACCTCACCATCGAGGTATTACAGCATAGAGAACTCTTCGAGAAAAACTTTGACGAGATGTATTCCATTACCAAACGAGAGTTGGCCACGAAGTTGGAAAACGAGACCATTCACGACCGTATCTTCGGCAATTGGGTCATTCCCTTAGCTGTGTTCCGCACATTGGAAACCGTCATTGAGGTGCCGTTGACCTACACCGATCTGTTCGAGACAAGCATCAAGGGTATCAGAAACCAAAATGAGTTGGCGCAAGAAAGCTCCGAAGTAGCCGACTTTTGGAGTATGCTGCAAGGTTTTCAGACATCAGGGAAATGTATCGACGGTGCGCACTACCGCATCCGTTATATGCGTTCGTTCCGTCCGCTGGGCATTGCGGAGGACATCGCTTTCAAGGAAGCACATCCTATTCTGTATCTCAACACCGCAGCCGTTGCATCCTTGTTCAATAGCCGAAGTATGAACACCACAGCCAATCGCTCCAACTGGTCGACTATCATCAGCTACCTTAAATCCCACGCATCGTTCCTCGGCTTGAAACAAGACCGCTTCACCATTCTTAACCCAAGCGGTTTGCCCGACTACATGTATGACACCGTCAATGGTGAGCAAGTGAAACGAGTGAAGGTCAATCGTCCCAAAGCGTTGTGTTTCGATTACCTGCAACTCAAAGACACGTTCTCCCTCGACCTCGAAACGGAGGTTATCACCGAAACCGGCGATATGTCCACAGAGGAAGAAACGAAGCCCGAAACGGATAACGTTCAACAAGACCTGCCGTTCTAATCAGACTAACAGATATGAATAAAATAAAGATATCTGTTCACTACATATATTATGTTCCTAAATTTAGAAACAACGATAAATAATGAACGAAATGTTTGGTTTAACGATGGTTGTTCACTACCTTTGCAGTGTTCTTAAATTTAGAAACACTTGCAATATGATGAACAACAAACAGAATATGCAGTCAAGTGAACTTGAATTGTTTCATGAAGCTTTTCATAATCTGAAAGCGTCAGTCGGACAAGTTCAAGTTAACATTGGCAAGAATGGGAAAGGTGTCTCGCTCATTACCATCAACGGGACCAGCTTTCACTGTTTAGTAAAGCCCACGGTGCGCAATTCAAATGTGCACTCGATCGTTCGCACTATAGAAGAAGAGCGGAAACGGACACATAGTCCGATTATCCTGATTACAGACAGGCTTTATCCCAAGGAGAACGCTATCATTGAAGAAAATGGCATCTCATGGGTGGATAGAGCCGGAAACTGTGTCATTGCGTATAATGACTTGTTTCTGAAAATTGCCGGTAATAAACACACTTCTGCTGTGCAGCCAAAGGAGACTATAAAGGTTGCGGAGTTGAGCATCAAACTTACGCTCTATTTCCTGCAATATCCCGAAGCCGTAGATTTGTCTTACCGAGAAATACAGGAAAAGACCGGTGTTTCTTTGGGAATGATTACGCGGATATTCGATTTGCTGAAAAGCAAAGGTTTTGTAGTGCAGACAGAGCAAGGTAGGAAAATTGCCATGCGCGCAGAACTCGTTGAATGGTGGCAACAGCAATACAATGAAACTGTGAAACCCAAACTGCTGGTGGCACGTATGGCGTTCCGTAATCAGGAAGCACGAAAAGCGTGGAAAGACCTCCGGCTTCCCCAGGGAATGTATTGGGGTGGCGACTGTGGGGCAAACCTTACCGACAACTATCTTTCGCCGGGTAGCTTTGAAATCTACACCTCCATACCCAGCTCCACCTTGATACGAACGGGGATGGTTATGCCTGACCCTGACGGTGAGATCAAGATATATACGAAATCTTGGATTGGCGATGACAATTCGTACGTCGCCCCATTGTTGGTCGTGTATGCTGATTTGCTCGGGTCGGGAGATAGTCGTTGCTATGAAGCAGCATTAAAAATCAAGCAGCATGGAATATAAACTCTCAAAAGAAAAACTGCAGAACGACTTGCTTTACGATGTACTTGTTGCATTGCACGAAGTGATGACCGATTTGCATTTGGACGTGTACGTGGTTGGTGCCTTGGCAAGAGACATTGCGATGGAGATCCTCGATGTTCCGGCATCCAGCCGTCGAACTTCTGACCTTGACATAGCAGTGGCACTCAAAGATTGGGCACAATTTGAAAGGCTCAAAGAGCGGCTGTTGCTCCACCACTTCGAGAAGGGCGAACCCAAGCAAAGATTTTTCTACAAAGGGAAAACGGGCTTGAACGACTATGAGGTGGATATCGTTCCTTTCGGTCAGTTGGCTACGGACGAAAAGATTGCCTGGCCTCCGGAGGGCAATCCCGAAATGTCCGTAAAATGCTTTCAAGACGTGATGCGTGTAGCCGACACCGTGCGGATAGACGAACAAATCATCGTGAAAATCGCTCCTCTTGCAGGGCAGTTCCTCATTAAGTTTGATACATGGCTCGACCGCCACGCCATGACCGACAAAGATGCCAACGACATGTTCTATATCATGGACAATTATTATTTGGCGAATGCTTTGTCAGGCAAGCCGATGCCCGACGAATTGGACTTAGATGGTGATTTTGACTTGCTCAAAGTGGGTGGCGAGTGGATAGCCTGCGAAATGAGGGAGATGCTTTCCTCCGAGCATATAGCATACTATATCGACAAACTGACCGAACAATTGCAACTGGAAGAAAACAGTCCACTGGTCTTTGCCATGAACAAAACAAAGTCGGATGACAGCTACCTGCCTATCAGGCGCGCGCTCTTGGCAATGGTCGATTTACTAAAAGCAAAAAAATGAAGATAGAAAGCATATCCATAGAGGGAGCGCATTATCATAATGAAGACCACTTGTGCCATTGGGAACACTCATCGGAAACTGCCTTTGCCGTTCTTGTAGACGGCATGGGTGGATTGTCGATGGGAGATGTGGCTGCCGAACTCATTGTAAAGACCGTAAGCGACTATATCATCAGACATTTCGGTGAATATCCCATTGAACAGCTCTTGCTTGATGCTATGAAAGCAGCAGACGATGCCGTTGCAAGCAAAAGTGCCGAGACGCACTGCAGAATGGGTGCTGCGGTTGCGCTGGTTCTCCTTGATAAAGGGCGGTTGCACTATACGTGGCTCGGCAACGTAAGGGTCTATCTAGCCGGCACGTCTCCACTTGCACTGCTCACTACCGACCATGTAGCTAATGTCGGCTACGGAAAAGCCCTTCTCACAAGGTGCATAAAAGGAAGAGGTCTGCGAAATGATGTTCCCTATCAAGCTCGAAAAGTAATTCCGGGTGATGTCATTCTTCTGTGTACGGACGGCTACTACAAGCAAATCAATATGGAAGAAACTCACAGTGGTAGTATTCCCGTCATCGAAGATTTTGAGGACGATGCTTCAATAATAAGGATTTCCATTTAGCCCTCACACATCACATTACAATAGCATTTATCAAAGGTCATCATCATTGGTGACCTTTTATTTCATGTACAACTTTGAAATATAATATGTACCTATTTTCGTGTTGACAGCGTTGACAATGCTCAATCTGTTGTCTATTAATCGGTTTTATGAAAATGGGTGCGTTGACAAACGTTGACAAAGGTTGCCACTTTTGGAAATTCCAAGAAATTTGGAGCCAAGCGTTGACAAAATGCACGATTATATACTCTTTCTTCTTTTTCTAAGAAAAGAGAGTAATGTATTATATAACAACGGCTTACGCACGCATTCACAGGCTTGCTTTTGGAGTTGTCAACCTTGTCAACGCTGTTAACCCTGAAATATATACCTTTCTCATTCTCGGAAAAATGTTCGAGCCACTTCGATGCAGTTCGTTCTTTCGCCTTATAGGCTCTCAATATCCCAATAAGTCATTGATTATCCTATATTTACGCATTGTGTAGCTGTCTTTCTGTTCGTAATTTTGCAGTACAACAAAACGTCATTGCTATGAAATGGAAGGAACTGCTTACACGTGTCATCCCCGAACGGCTGTATTCCGTTCGTGAAGCGGCACGTATTCTTGGCGTACATCGCTGCACGATTTACTCCTATATCACGCATCCCGAACAACCGCTCTCGTTCGTTCGAGAGAAAGGTAGCAAGAAACTGCGCTTTCGGGGTGCAGACTTGATGGCATACAAAACTTGCGGGCTCCCGAAAAGAGGTCGCAAGTCGAAAATGTGAGGTAGGCGTTTGCCCTACTTCATCAGTTGAGCCACTGCCTGGATGTGAGCCGTGACGGATAGGTCAAATTTGCTGCCTTGGCATATCGGCAAGCGAGTAACCACGCTTCGCTGCGAATATGCTCCATATCGGCAACGGCTTGTCGGTAGCGAGTGGGCGACACAGCTCCCGAACTTATCATCCACTGTTCGGCACACACTGCTGGATTGATAGCGTCCACAAAGGAGAGTATCTCGTCCACAATACTGCTCTCGATGTCCCTATCAATCTCCACTCCGAAACAAAAGGGCACTCCGCTTGGCGTTGTCCTGCGGAAGTCGATGTACCATTTCTCCGTATCAAATATCCGTTGCGCATCCCAACCGCTTTCGGCTGCGATGCGCTTAATGTCGTTATCATTCATCATGCTGTTTGCTCCATTGTATGATTGTGTCTAAAAGGTCGTTCATCATTCGTTCTGCCACTTCCATATCGTCCAACACTTCACGAATCCGATAGGGTGCGCCATTCTTGCCGTGTCCATCGCTATCGAGCCATAGATAGGTTTCTTCGTCCACATCGAAGCCCTCGATGTATTCTGTCATTGAATGTATAAAGGTGTCAAGGTCATCACCCTACATCCTCGCGTCAAAATAAAAGTCTTGTCCCTGCGGAGTGAATTGATAAAAGCCAACGAGGGTGGTTTTCCGTTCTATATCCTCAACACACTCTATATTCCACCCTTGCTGTTCGGCTATTCGGGTGATGCCGTTTATGATTTCTGTTCTGTTCATCGCTTCTTGATTTTGGCGTGAATGTCAGCTGCAACGAATGCGCCACAGCTGACAATGGGTTTGTTAATCGTATAGTCTTGATAGAAACTCCTGCAATCTGTTGTCCATAAGTCGGGACAAAGGTGTGGGTGCAAAATTCTGCTGCTGTCGCACCTGCATTTTGCCCAAATCATAGTGGGTCATGTCCACTTCCACCTCCGAAAGCTCTTTAAGTGAAAAGTAGCCATACTCTGTTTCGGGCAAACCGACAACGATACCAAACATCGTGGTATCCTCGTCCGTTGTTTCACCTTCCAACACAAACCACCTTATTGCACCTAACACGAATATGGCGCAACATAGGGCGTTGCGTCCTTTGCCGTCCTGCGAATAAAGTGGGAATTGTTTCAAACTCTCTGCCAAATCGGCTGTCATTAGTCTGTTCATTGTACTTTTGTTTTACTGGTTAAACACTTGCTGCATAATAAATCACTGGGTTCGACGACACATTGTGGATGTAGCTGCCACAACGCACCAACAGGCACTGCTGCCCATAATACAGTTTCTTCATTCCTCGGACACTGCCCGAAATGTGGAAGTTGGGGTATCTGCCGATGTCAAACCGCCGTCCCTGCTCTCTTGTCATTCTTCGTACTTTCATTGCTTTTGATGTTAAGTTTTACCTGCGTTCCCATCCTTTTCCCCTTTTGTTGAAACTCTGTTGAGTTTCGTGGTAGGGAGAACGTTTTACGTGCTTTTTCCACTGCGGACAATAGGGAGAAAAAGACAAGTGTTTGGTGAGAGGGTGCAGACGGAATACCCAAATTTTTGAGGCATGAGAAAATTTGCGGAAGGCTGCCAGCAAGCCCTCCCTCCAAAAGCGAAGCGGCACTTGGCGTTTCTCCGTCCGCAGTATCTTTGCACGATAAAACGTCGTCCACCACGAAGCAAGATGTCAGTGAAAGGTAGCTCGTGTTATAATCCATACAACTGCTTATCAGTCAACAATTTGCCAAACACAACCTTTGACGCTCTCAAACCTTATCTTTGACCGTGTCAAAGTTGATATTTGGGAACGTCAAACCTAAACTTCAAGAAAACCACCACGCAGCACTTGTTTTCATAGCATCATCACATGGAAATTTTCCACATCTCGTTGACAATGTGAATGGCTAAAAGTGGAGCGAAGCGCAAACTTGCAGCCATTCTCTTTGGCAACGACACCTGCTGACAGCTCAATTTTCCATACCAAAAAGCCACCCTTACTTGGAATGCACACTCGGAGTACGATGGCTGGAAAGTTTTCCAAGCCTCCTGCCGTCTTAGTTACTGTAAACGTAAGTTGCAACATCGAGAGTGGCTATATATAATCACAAACATACTGCATGTTGATTGTGAATTGAAACATAATTGATAGATGCACTAAATATTTTCATTCAACATTCTCGTTTTTCATAGGTAATGCCTATCTTTGCACAGAAAATGTATATCAATAAACACAATGAGGAATGAAAGCAATAGTTCACCCAAATAGAATTAGAGTGATATTAGCAGACAAGTGTGTTACCAATCGTTGGCTTGCAGAACGTCTTGAAGTTACAGAAATGACAGTATCAAGATGGTCTACAAACAAAGTGCAACCCTCGGTTTCACAACTAATAGAAATTGCCAAATTGCTTGATGTTACATTGGAGGATTTGGTAGAACCATACAATACAACAAGTTCAAAAGCTATTTGAGACGCAAAAGTGAGTAAGAAATATACTTTCATAGACCTATTTGCCGGATGTGGTGGACTAAGTGAGGGCTTTTATCGTCTTGGCTTTAAGGCTCTTGCCCATGTAGAAATAAATCATTGGGCATGTGAAACCTTGCGCAAAAGAATGGCTTATTATAACTATTCAAATATTGACAAAGAAGTAATAGAAGATGATATTACTTCTGACGGAATTATTAAACGTATAGATAAAGCAGTTGCTGGTAGAAATGTAGATGTAATCATTGGTGGTCCTCCTTGCCAAGCATATTCAACCGCTGGTCGTGTTCGGGATTTTGAAGGTATGAGCAAAGATCCACGTAACTTCCTATTTGAAAGCTATGTGAAAATCTTGGAACATTACTTGCCCAAATTTTTCGTATTTGAAAATGTAACCGGATTGCTATCTGCAAAAGTAAATGGCGAATTTATTTTTCCCAAAATAATCAGCGCACTAGGCAACAAGTACAAGGTTCTACAAGACCCTGATATTTTGATACACAATACGGCAAATTATGGAGTTCCCCAACTTCGAAAACGTGTGATTATTATGGGCGTGCGCAAAGATATTGAGGATAAAGAAGCCATAGATTTGTATAATTCGACAAAAAAAACAAATTGGGTATCAGAGGACGAACGTGCTAAAATAAAAGGTTTAAAGAAATACATCACTGTTTATGATGCCATTTCTGATTTACCCTCGGTAAGTCCAGGAGAAGACGCATCAAGCGCGTCTTTTAGTTATCCGTGCAATAATGATTTTCTCAATAGAATTGGCAAAAAAGGGAAGTATCCATTATTCGATCATGTTGCAAGGAAACATAATGATCTTGATAGAGAAAGGTTTACTATAATGATTCGTAATCATTGGACTTTTGGTCAACTAAGGCGTAATTTACCTCAATACGAGCATAAGAATGCTCGCATATTTGACAATAGTTATGTTGTTCAATGGTGGGAATTGCCCTCCAAAACGATTTTAGCACACATTCATAAAGATGGTTTTCAATATATCCATCCAGATGAAAAGCAAGCTCGCTCTTTTACTGTCCGCGAGGCTGCTAGAATACAATCGTTTCCCGATGATTTTGAATTTGCAGGTTCAAGGGGGGAAAAGTATAAGCAAATAGGTAATGCTGTCCCTCCTCTTTTTGCAGAGGCATTAGCTACATCCATAAAAAAGAATTTAGACGACATTGCATAATGATTTTCATTGGTGTAAAAAATATCAAGGATAAGAAACAAAAAGAGATATTCTTAGAGCTAGTTCTTGTCTACATACGTATAGTTGAGTCTGTTGCTAAACTTAATACTCTAGCTATAAGCACGTCATCAATTACGGATGTAATAACACAAGAACTTGCATCCATGGGAATAATTAATTCTGATGATGATTTGCCATCCTTAAAGCAGATTTGCGGTATATATTACCATCGACTAATTAATTGCGTGGGCTTTTATACCGATAATCAAACGCTTTTCGGTGAAATGCTACTCTCTCTCAGTAATTCGAAAAGAGCAGAGCTTCAAAAACAAGAAACCCCAAAAAACAAGCCTACATTTGTGGATTTTTTTTCAGGTGCAGGTGGTTTAAGTTGTGGCTTTATTCAAGCGGGCTACAAGGTAAGCCTTGCAAATGATTACGAGGATGTTTGTGTTAGAACGTACAGATATAATCATCCAGAACTATCTGCAGATAAAGTAATAGAGGGGGATATTCGCAATATTGTGAATCATATTGAGGAATATGATTTGCATAGTATTGATATAGTTGTAGGTGGCCCTCCTTGCCAAGGATTTAGTTGTGCAAATCAACAACGACTAATTGATGACCCTAGAAATGAATTATATAAATACTTTGTAAGCGCAGTTGGAAAAATAATGCCGAAGTTTGTGCTTATGGAGAATGTAAGAGGTATGCTTAAAGTTGCAGACCAAGTTGTTGAGGATTTCAAAAACATAAATCAAGAGTACTATAAAGAATCTCGCTCTTATTTGGTAGCGTATCGTTTACTTAATGCTGCAAATTTTTCTGTTGCACAAAGCAGGGAACGACTTATATACATTGCAATCAGAAATGATGTTGCAAAAGAGAGAGGAATCACACCAGAAATACTTTTTGACGAGATAGAACGAGCATATTCAACAAATAGGCATTTTGTTCTTCAAGATGCCCTTGAAGCAATAAAACCATTAGATGCCCCACGCCAAAAGAATCAAAATGAAATAGATAGTGATACATCAGGAATGAAGATAGACGTAAATTGTTATAATGGCGGTGAAAACGAATATCTTAAGTTGATAAATAGTGGCAGAGAGATACCCCTTGTTTTTAATCATAAGGCAAGATACCTAAATGATGTGAACTATGATATCTATCGTTTGCTTAATCAAGGTGATGATGCGTCTGACGCAAAAATTGCAGACATTATGCCTTACAAACATAGACTTCACTGTTTCAAAGATAAATATTATAAATTAATTGCAGATAGACCATCGCGAACAATAACAGCTCATTTACGTATGGATTGTCATTCACATATTCATCCATATCAAATTAGAGCTATAACTCCAAGAGAAGCTGCTAGGTGTCAGTCTTTCCCAGACGATTACCTTTTTCTTGGGGCGTATCTTAAAACATATATGGAAATTGGTAATGCAGTACCAGTTTTAATGGCAAAAGAAATTGCAACAGTAATAAAAAAATACATATAATGGAGCATAGAATCTTTCTAAAGGAGTTAACCCCTGCTGAAGCAGGAGAAACCAAAACACATGAGTCTTATATTAGGCTTCCTAATAACTTTGACTATGAAACTTTTTTCCAACAGAAGGGAGAAGAGATTGGTAGTGTTATTCAAATAAATCTCAATGTTTCAATCCAAGGAAACAAGGAAGACATATGCCCAATAAAATTTGTCTATTATATTAACAATACAAATCAAGAGAAACGCATCCCTAGTTTACGACAAGTATATGAGAAATATGGTGTTTCATCTGGATGTATCGTAAGGCTCAGCAGCGAAACTTCTGATGGAAAAACAAATGTAGATTTGTCTTTCATTAAATCTTCAGATTGTAAGCTTTTATCATCCTCTCCTATATTGTATTACATAAATAATGAAATAGAACAACCTATTTGTAATTTAGAGGAAAAAACAACTTGCCTCCAAGTCATCTACTATGGTGCTCCCGGCACTGGCAAATCCTATAAGATAAAGAGTTTGGATAAAAATGGGGCGAATCCTATTCGCACAACGTTTCATCCAGATAGCGACTATTCAACATTTGTGGGGGCATATAAGCCATCGATGGAGAGATTTCAAGATCATTTATATACGAAATATGAATTGATTGATAAATTGAATTTGATGAGGAACACCGGTATAACATACGTTCCACAGAAATTTGGGGCAAAATACTGGCGTTCGATAAAACAACTTAGCGTTAACGACAAAAAAGATATACTACAAGCATGTGGTATGTCGGATAATTATACCGTTGAGATTGACAAAGGTATGGCTGTCGGAGAGGAGTTCATCGGTAATGCACATTCAGCTCGCATCACCTACCAATTCATCCCCCAAGCTTTCCTTAAAGCATACGTTCAGGCGTGGAAGAATTATCCCACACCGCAATATCTTGTGATAGAGGAAATTAATCGTGGCAACTGCGCACAGATATTTGGCGATTTATTCCAATTGCTTGATAGAAGCAGTCGCGGATTTTCTGAATATCCCATTGCAGCGGATAGTGATGTATGTAAGTACTTATGCGAGACGTTTGCTGACGAAGAAAACTTTGCGTTGACCGATGAACAGAGGGCTGAAATCAACGTATTCTATTCCGATGAGTACGAAAATGTGATACAAGGTGTGCAGTCTGGCGAATTGCTGTTGCTACCAAGTAATCTTCGTATCCTTGCCACAATGAATACGAGCGACCAAAGCCTATTCCCAATTGACAGTGCTTTCAAGCGTCGTTGGGAATGGGAGTACGTGCCTATCCGTAATGCCAACAAAGGATGGGTAATAGCAGTTAATGGCAAAGAGTGGGACTGGTGGACGTTCTTAGAACGAATAAACGAAAAAATTGGTAGTGTTACGGAGAGCGAAGATAAGAAGCTAGGCTATTTCTTTGCCAAGCCGTCAGACAATCACACTATCTCCGCAGAAACATTTGTAAGTAAAGTGATCTTTTATCTGTGGAACGATGTGTTTAAGGATTATGGATTTAGTGACAAGGAATTCCTTACTGTCGATGGGCAGCAGATGACTTTCCCCAACTTCTATGAAACAGAAATCTCCAGCCAGCGTGTGAATGAAGCGTTGGTGGCGCAGTTCCTGACAAACGTTGCAGGAGAACCTTTGTCTACATCTTCAGCAGATGAAGATACAGAGAACAACGAGACAATCACCGATACAGAAGAAGCGTGAAAGTAATTATCGAAGGGTACAACTACCGAGCCGAGAGTGTGCGAGACATCTTGCACGAACTCGCTCCACTGCAAAGCGTGGAGGGCGAGGTTAGTGTGGGATATGTGGGTTACTACTACAACACACAGATACGTGATTGCGTGTTTTTGTTACCCAAAGTACTTGTAAACGAAAAGAACCTTGTGTTCTCACGCCTTGACCCACACGACATTATCGACCTTGACCACTGTACGCTTCTTACCTCCGAGGAGCAGAACTTCATCTATGAGTTTGCAGTTTGGATTTATCGAACGATAGAAGTTTATAATCGTAACAACAAGGGGAATGACATTGTTTATCGTCGGCAGATAGCAGAGATGGGCAATGGCAGGCGTATGCTAAGCAACACATTCCTTGATATACTCTTGACCCTTCTTCGATTTAACAAGGAACAGCAACCATTCTTTACCACGGTTTTGCGCAATCTTCATTCCGGATATAACAAAATCAATTGGCGACGCACTATCTCTCGCTCCACGGCATGGATAGATGGCGATAGCCCGGTCTATCTAGACCCGGTGAACAAGAAAAGGCAGGTCAATACGGATGAGGAACTGATCATCATTTACTTCTCTATACTCCATTATATCAACGAAACCTACGGATTTCCCATAAATCTAACGTTAGGCTTCGAACTGATAAAAGGGAGAAAGTTTGAACATTATCTAGAGGGGTATGGTAAGCGCAGACTGAAACAGATCAAGTATCGATATTTCTCCGACATACAACTTAAGTTATGGGAAATGTGCTATGCTTTTTTTGATAAAGCACATCGCATCAATATAGCTACAGAGCAGAAAGAGTACTTGCTGGTGAAGAATTTTAATATAGTCTTTGAAGCTATCATCGACGAACTCGTTGGCGATAAAGAACCACCCGCAGGATTGAAAGACCAAGAGGACGGGAAGCGTGTGGACCACATCTACAGCTATCATAATCTGACGAACAACAACGAGGAGAAGCCAATATATTACATTGGCGACAGTAAGTATTATAAGATAGGTAATCGCATTTCTAGCGAGTCGGTCTATAAGCAGTTTACTTATGCTCGCAATGTAATACAATGGAATTTGAATCTCTTTTTAGACAATCGCAGTGAGAACGAAACATTACGACAACGTAATCCTAAGTATCGGGACGAACAGACCGAGGGGTACAATATTGTCCCCAACTTCTTTATTAGTGCAAAAATGGACGAAGGATTGTCCTATGCCGATAATATCTCAACCTCCAACCTAAAAGAGAATACTTTCATCTCTAGACATTTTAGCAATCGACTTTTTGACCGCGATACACTGCTGGTTTATCACTATGATGTGAACTTTCTATATGTAGTTTCGCTCTATGCCCGTGAGAATACTTATCAGAAGGCTCAATGGAAACAGAAAGTGCGAAAACTATTCCGCGAAAAGATACAAGAAGCCTTACAAGAGAAGTATGAATTTTACGCCATGACACCTAAGCCGGGTGTAATACACGAGGAATATTTGCGCCATCATTTCCAAGAACTTTTAGGCAAGGTATATCGACCTTATGACGACCCGCAGTTTCTCTCCTTAGCTCTTGACAATCAAGATGCTGATACGAATGAGGCCTTGCTTTCAAAACTTCGTAAGGACTATTATGTGGTGATGTGCCCTTTGGGTGAGAATCCCAAGATGGTATTAGAGCAAGCCAACTTCGCACGTGAAACTACAACGCCACATGGCCGTCAAGGTGTTTTAATGGTGATGATGATGGATTTTGACAAAAGGTCAAACAATTTTTTATCATCTGGTCAGATAGCTATAGGAATAAAAGCAACTTTGATGGGAATGGAAATTGTTCGTCATATTGACAATATTGGCTATATACTTTTCCATAATAGACGAGATGATGGACAACACCTATTCGGTGTAAAGGCTACTCCCAAGGTTATCTCCAAAGTAACCCTCACGCAAAATACACAGATTTATCCCAACGCATCTACTTCTGAAATTTATCTGTTGGTAGCTTTTGACCACGAGCATGTATTGAATAACACTTCAATACATACAAGTAATATCAAAGTACACACCAAAGAGAGGTACGACCCTTCTTTCATCTGGTTAGAAGAGTTGAAAGGACAGTAAACTATTTACTGCAGAAATATAGAATTAAATGATACCATTATCTTACTTTCGGTTTATGATGTAACTTCCGAAGAATAATACCCAGAATAATTACACAAGATATGATCAAGCGCATTATTATAAAAAACTACAAGTGTATTGAAGAGGCAGATATAGATTTCAATACAGAAAAGAATATAATTGTAGGAAATAATGGAGTAGGAAAATCTACTCTAATGGAAGCAATGTCGCTTGCGTTAGGGTACGGATTAAGCAAATTCGAAATAACACCTTATGTCTTTAACCTAAATGCAATCAGAGAATTTGAGAGGAGCAAGAAACTTCCTGAAATCCTGATTGAGTTATATTTTGATGGTATTAAAGGAGAACTATCTGGGACAAATAATTCACAGCAAATTTCAGAAACTGGCTTGTATCTTCGAATAAAATTCGATGAGCTATATGCTGAATTATACAATAAAGAAAGTGAAAATGATTCTGATAGTTCTAACCTCCCTTGTGAATATTACAAGGTAGAGCGTTATTGGTTCTCACAACAACCAGTAGTGCAATATAAAATGCCTTTTCAAGTGCAGATTATAGATACATCATCATTATATTTCAGTTCTTCTTCTACTCGCTATATAAATCATCTTATTGATAATTCTCTATCTCAAGAAGATACTGTATCCATCAAAACTAGTCTAAGACACATAAAGGAAATGTTTGATGCTCAAGATGAAATCCGTAGAGTAAATCAAAAAATCGAACAAAGAAAGAAAGGTTTGACATTATCTGTAGATATAACATCTAGGGTTGAAAAACGCGATATTATTTATCCACTAGTAGAAGATATACCAGTAATGCAGTTAGGTTCTGGCGGAATCAATCATTTAAAGACTATTCTAGCTTTGAATAATGATGAGGGAAACCCTATGCCCAAGGTAATAATTCTTGAGGAGCCAGAATCTCATCTATCACACACAAAAATGTACACTATGTTACGAGATATCGTGGAAAGTACGAATGGTAACACAGTACAATTATTTATCACCACTCATAATAGTTTTGTTGCTAATAAACTTGACTTATCAAATCTCATACTATTAGAAAACAATGAGTACAAATTAGTCCATCATAAAATTAAAACCGATAGCAATGTCTATAACTTTTTTCAGAAAGTATGCCATTATCCTACTCTAAGAATGATATTGTGTAAAGCTGTCATTCTCGTGGAGGGTCCTGCTGATGAGATGGTATTGACTTACTATTTTAACAGACAGTATAATAAACACCCGTTTGATTTGGGGATTGAACTTATATCTGTAGGTGGTACTGCTTTTAAAACATACGTAGAGCTTCTGAAGAACTTTAATAAAAAGGTTGCTATCATTACCGACAATGACGGTAAGGAACTTGACCCGCTTTTGGGACAGCGTGGATTGGTTGACCTACCAGAAAATATTAAAGTTTTTACAGAAGCAGATTTGCATCTAAATACATTAGAACCTAGTTTTGTTAGTGCAAACAAAGACAAACTACATGATTTATCCAATCTGGTACGTAACAGAAAGAACAACAATGATACAGAAAGCAATTTGGTATCTTATATGCAGAACAATAAAACCGATTGGAGTTGCAGATTACTAAATGATGTAGACAATGCTAGCTTTACAACTCCATTATACATTGTAGACGCTGTAAATTGGATTTTAGAGGATAATTAAAGATGGGAGACAATAAGTTATATATTGCAGCCGCTGGTGCAGGAAAAACAACGTTTGTAGTAAAGCATGCACTGAAGTCGCACCAAAGCTTTCCTAAAGATAAAAAAGTTATAATACTCACTTTTACGCGAAAGAATCAATCTGAAATAGAGGAAAAGGTTCGCTCGGAAAACGGCTACTTACCTAGTGAGATAAAAATATGTGGGTGGTATAGTTTTCTTTTAGATTATTGTATTCGCCCCTTTATAGGAACGGTTATTCCGAGCCTATATTGTCAGAATATTGGTTTACTTCTGGTAGAAGGCGTATCAGGGACTACCAAACAAGGTTCTAGATATATGAAGACGTATAAAGCAGGTGATTCTTTAAAAAAATATTTCAGCAAAGCAACCCATGCTTATTCAGACAAACTAAGTGAACTTGCTTTTGAGTGCTATAGTAGAAATAAGAAAGATTTTATTGAACGAATATCTAATATTTTCCATTCTATATTGATAGATGAAGTTCAAGATTTAGCTGCATGGGATTTTGAACTATTAAACGTTTTGATTAAAAATACAGATATAAATTTTATGCTATGTGGAGATCCTAGACAAAAGACCTACGAAACGACAAGTAGCGTGAAGAATAAAAAATACTCAGGAGGAATTGATAGATATGTTTCGGATAAGATTAACCAAAGCAAGGATGAGGTTCTTATAGATTACTCTACACTTAATAAATCCCATAGATTTGGAACTGTTATAGCGGATTTTGCAAGCAAAATAACTCAAGGGCAATTCCCAAATACAGAAGCATGTACCTGCAATGATTGCTTAGAGAGGCAGAGATCTTTTTCTGGTAGGCCTGGTGTTTACTTAGTTAAACGTTCTATTGTGGATGTTTTTCTTCAAAAGTATTCTCCTACAGTGCTTATTTGGGATAAAAACAAAAATGGAGGATTTGAGCAAAATACCATTACTTACGGTAACTCAAAAGGGATGACAACAAATGTCAGCCTAATAATACCTACAAAGTCTATTATCTCAAATTTTTTATCTTCAAAAACTAATCAAATGGGCAATAATACACGTTGTAAGTTATATGTCGCAGTAACAAGAGCAAGATATATTATAGGAATATTAGTTGATGACAGTTTTGATAATACACGCAATCTTCAGAATTTGCCTTATTGGAGTGATGAAATATAAGGTCAATATTTACGAAAGGGTAAAAAACTAGACTGAGAGGCGATATTCCATAACTTTGATAATAAATGAAGCATAGCCTTTCAGAGACATTCAGATGAAATAGATTACCTTTGTACCTGTAAATGCAAGACTGCACAACAGCACCCACACCCCAATACATTGCGATTGACTTGAAATCGTTTTATGCGTCGATCGAGTGTGTCGAGCGAGGACTTGACCCACTCGACACGTGCTTGGTGGTGGCGGATGCTTCACGCACGGATAAGACGATTTGCTTGGCGGTGTCGCCGGCATTGAAAGCCTATGGCATGGGTGATCGTCCACGGCTGTTCGAGGTGGTGCAGAAAGTGAGGGAAGCAAATAGGAGACGGTGGAGTGGCGGTCGCTCAATGTCGAAGAAAGTGTTGGATGCGCATCCCAAACTTGCGGTGGACTATCTTGTCGCACCGCCACGCATGGCGTTGTACATCAAGTATAGCGCACGAATCTACGAAGTCTACCTGCGCTACATCGCTCCCGAACACATCCACGTGTATTCCATTGATGAAGTGTTCATCGACGCTACGCCTTACCTGCAAACCTATAAACTGACGGCACACGAGTTGGCGATGAAGCTCATCCGTGAGGTGTTGGCGGAGACAGGCGTAACGGCAACTGCCGGGATTGGCACGAATATGTATCTGTGCAAGGTGGCAATGGACATTGTTGCAAAGAAGATGCCGCCCGACAAGGACGGTGTTCGTATAGCGGAGCTGGACGAAATGAGCTATCGCCACCAGTTGTGGGAACACACACCGATCACCGACTTTTGGCGTGTGGGACACGGCATCGCCAACCGCTTGGCACAATATGGTATTCAAACGATGGGCGACCTCGCTCGCTGCTCGTTGACGAACGAGAGCCTGCTATACGAACTATTCGGAGTGAATGCCGAACTACTCATCGACCACGCTTGGGGGTGGGAGCCGGTAACAATGGAACAAGTGAAGCAATACAAGCCTGCATCCCGTTCTATCAGTAGCGGTCAGGTGCTGACTTGTGCCTACACCACCGACAAAGCTCGCAATGTTGTCGTGGAAATGGCAGACAACGTGGCGTTGGACTTGCTTGCCCACCGCTTACTGACCGACCAAATCACACTGACTATCGGCTACGACATCGAGTCGCTCACTAATCCGACTATAAGGGAAAAGTATCACGGCAAAATAGCCAAAGACCATTACGGCAGAGAAGTACCGGTGCATGCGCACGGCACAACGAATATCGAGCAGCCCACTTCTTCGGCTCGCATCCTTATCGACAAAATCGGTGTGTTGTACGACCGCATCGTCCATCCCGACTTGCTGGTACGTCGTCTTACCCTCTCGGCTAACCACTTGATTTCAGAGACCGCTACCAAAGCGAAACAGCAAGCCGTACAGCTCGACTTGTTTGCAGACCCCGAAGTCATCGAAAAAGAAAAGCAAGCCCTTGCCAAAGAACACAAGTGTCAAGAAGCCATCTTGAAAATCAAGAGTCAGTTTGGCAAGAACGCCATTTTGAAAGGCTTGAATTTCGCAGAAGGCGCTACACAACGTGAGCGCAACCAACAAATAGGAGGACACCATGAGTAAGTATGCCGACATCATCGACCACGAATATCGGGGCGCACAACATCGAAAGCCGATGCCCTTGGATGCAAGAGCCGCTCAGTTCGCTCCCTTTGCGGCCCTTGCCGGCTACGACAAAGCCCTTGCAGAGACGGCTCGCCAAACGTCCCCGAAGTTAGAGCTGCCGCAGGAAGAGCATGAGCGCATTTTCCAAAGACTCTCGCTTGCCCTTAGTCGACTATCAGAAGAAGATGTGCTGACTATCACATACTTCGTCCCCGACCCTTTGAAGGAGGGTGGCGAATATGTTGTCTCGAAAGCGCATATTAAGAAGTATGACGAGTATGAGCGCATCCTCACGATGTCTGACGGCAGTACCATTCCCATTGACGAAATATTGTCGGTAGAGGACAATATGCCCGAAGAATGGCTGTAAGCTCGGAATATTCAAAAGACCCCGACCTACGCTCTCGCGCTGGTCGGGGCAAAGTACAAAGAGTGTGTTTTATGCCGACTTCTTCGCTTCCAAAAACAAGTGGGCGTTGTCGTTCACAAGTTGGATGATGCGGTCGTGTTGGTCTGTGTTCGTGTTGCACACACCACGGCTTTGCACTACCTTGCCTTGTGTAAGTGAAAACTCTACTGTCTCGATGCGGTTGCCGTTCTTGTCGTGTGCCGACAAGATGATGGTGTCTGTCTTGGCGTAATACTCGCATTGAAATACGCAATGGTGCATGTGGTCGGCTTCGCTTTTGTAGGCTTCCAACGAATTGAGTACCGATACTTCGATGTCAGCATCTTGGATGACAATACCGAAGTAACACGACTTGTTCTTGTAAAAGTCCGCTTCCTGCGCTTTGGCACGTTCAAGGCGTTCTCTGTCCCTGCGCTTCCGCTCCATATCGTTCACACGTTTAAGCCATTTGTCGTGTTCCGCCTTTAAGTCCTGCGGACAAATGTAACGACTGCTTCTTGTGTCTCGTCCGCACTTGTCGAGCAAACAAACCATATCGCACCACAACTTGTAATCTTCGGGCGTGTACCCTCTGCGAGTTGCCACTTTGTAAGATGCCCAACAAGTGTCTAAATCCTTTGGATGCGCTATGAAGTGTGCGACTGCTCGGTATGCCTTTGCCTTTACCATAGTCTCGATGCAGTGGTCTGTCAGAAGTGCCTGCATCAAGCGCATTGGGTGCGTGTCAGGTAAACCGCCTTTCAGTCCGTTGCGCCTTAGTTCCTTTATCGCTGAAAAGCGTGGATAAACTGCCGTGTCGGCTATGTGCCAATATAGGTTGTTGTCCTGCCGAAGAATGATTGGAGAGTACAGATTGAAACTATCCAAATAATACCCTGCCGTCCTGCTTCTCGATGTTACTGCCGTCTTGCCTTTCTTGTTCAGCCACAAACGGCATATCTCGTTGATTGTCGGCTGCATCTGTTGTCCTTTACGATAGACCGATTGACAGCGTGAACACTCGTTGCACCTGCATATCGTCTTGCGTTTCAAGTGTGGAGAAATAGTTAGCCACTTCAAACTTCCTTTTCAGCGTGTCTGTCACTTGCAATTTCCTCCCACAATGCGGACAACGGATGTTCTTGGCTTTTCCCTCGTATGTAAACCGCCCTGCGCAATCTCCGCACGTGCATTGCTTCGATGCGGTGCGGAATGCGATGTGCTTCACCTGCGTGTTCACTGCCCACTGCTTGGCTTGTGGGGTAATGGGGATTATCTGCTCGTTGACTCGTGCCACTGTCTTTTGAAATTTCGTTCTTGCTTCCATAGTGCTTACATGTCAAAAAGTGATGGTTCAAGATGCTTGTTGGGTTGCGGTTTGCTTGGCTTGGGTCTGCTGTTACGGAGTTGTATCTTCCGCAGTTCCTCCTCTTGGTAGCGTTTCAGTGCGAGTTCTCGTTGTTCCGCCTTTTCCTCCTCTGTCAGTTCGATGTGGTGGTTCACTACCACATTGCAGTCAAGCGGTTTGCCCACTTCTATGCTCGGCTCGTCTATCACGTGTACCGCCATTGAGAAAATCTCTTCATCGGCAAATCCGCAACATCCCGATTGTAGCACTTCGTTGAAAATGTAAGTTACCACATCATCAATGGTGCAAGTGGTGGTTTCATACTTGGCACGGAATAGTTCATCCTCTTTTGCCCTTTGGTCAAGATAGTTCTTGATAACCTCCTTGAATTGTGCTGTTCCTTTCATCTTTGTACTTTGTTTTGTTCCTCTCGGCTACCTGCGTTCGCTTGGGTAGCCGAAAGGAAAGGTTTGTATTATCTTAAAATCACATGGCAGTCAATCACGTCTGTTGCCAAACCGAATATCGGGTAATGTTTGAAGTAAGGTGCTGCTATCTCGCCCTCCTCGTCTTTTATGACACAAACGTCTGACACGTTGTTGCGCTCTCGCCACGCTTCAATCATTGTTATTTCTTCCTCTGTCAACCCCTCTGTATCACCATAATAGAGATAGCAAAGTGCCCACGTGGGGATAGCTTCTGTGTAGTATTCCATAGCTCCGTGTATTAAAAATGATAACCATAAACCGCACCTACATACAGCTTGTCGCCCTCTTTCAGTCGATTTGCCATAATCATAAGGTCTCGGGAACGTTCCGCCACGCCAAAACTACCGCACGCTTCGGTAATGAACACGAAGGATGTGTCAAGCGGATTGACGATAGCTTTTTGTAGTTGGTATGCCGGGCCTATCCACTGCATCATGTTTTCTTCCTTTACTTCGCCTGCCTTTTCTTTAAGGATTTCCAACTGCTGTTTTTTCCATGCTTCGATGCCGCCTTTGTAGGTGAGTGTTGCGCTTTCGATGTCAAGTTCAAACATCCCTTTCGGGAGAATGTGCCTTACAAGTGTTTGCAGTTTCTCGATGCGTTCTTCGTCTGAAATGTCATAGGCATAATCCATAGATACCATATCGCCACTCTCGATGTTGTCGACACTTACGAACTCCTCTTGTGTTAGTGGGAGTACACTAATTTGAAAAATACCGCTGTGCATAATCTTTGTACTTAAAATGTGAATGTTATGTTCTTGTTATTTTAGCTTCGCTGAAAAAACTCACGCTCGGCATAACCGAACAAGTTCTGTTCTGCGCTCGCTTAATCGTTTTTTTCCCTTTTGTTTGAAGCCTTTTGGCCTCTCGCTATCGGGATTTTTTCGATACCTTTCACAAGGAGGGCAAAGGGACGTAAGGCAAGTGTGGCTCATGGAAAGTTTTGGGAATACCCAATTTGGCACAAATTGTGGAAGGCTGCCCTAAACTTTACATAGAGACAAGCACGGCGGCACTTGCCATCGTCACGCCCTCCGTATCTTTGTATCGAAAAAGCCGTGGCGAGAGGTCTAAAAAGTAGAAAAGTATGGGTAAACAAAAATCCCGATGCGCTGACATCGGGATTAGGTATAAACAAAGTGTATGTAGGAAAGTCGCCTTACACCATCGGTACTTCAAAGGACTTGATGACAAACTTGGCATCCTTATCGAGGATGAACCAGTGCTGCGAGCGGTAGGATTTTCCCAATGGACTTTTGGCTTGGTAGGTGATTTTCACTTTCCAACCGTTGAACGACTTGGGGGCACCGGCGTGCGGCTCTTCCATGGGCATGAGCGAGCGCAGTGTAGCCATGGCCGACATCTGTCGATGCATCATTTCCGTGGCTTGGCGATTCTTGGTGAGCAAGTCCTCCAATCCGTTGGTCTCTTTCATCATCTTCTTGTGGAGCTTCATCATGTTGATGGAGAACATCAGCCGTTCCTGCGGCGTGATATACTCCCGTCCGAACACCGAATCCACACGACTGATATTCGTGATCTGAACCGTCGATGGATTATCCACCGTTGCCATGAGGGCTTTATTCGCCAATAGGATGGCCTTTTCTCGCGGACTCTTGTAGAGTTTGATGGTCAGCACCGTGGCGATGATTATCAGTACCACCAGTATTGAAGCGATGATTCGCTGCCTGTTCGTGGCTTTGACATCGTATTTCTGTTGCTGTTTCATATCTTGATAATCTGTTTTTTGTCGGGCGACAGTCCCAGTCGTTTGTGGTAGATGCTGCCATTGTCCCGATACATTTCCACTTCGGCACTCGTCATGCCGTTCTCACATATCTGCTTCACCTCCGCGAGAGAGAGCTGGTGCCCACCGATGTTTCGCCAAATCGAGAAGGTGCACGGGTCGTTCTCTCTACCGTAGTTGGCGCAGTTGAACGCCCTGCTTCCCACACGCAGTTCACCGCCACAGACGGGACAGACACACGCCTTGGCGTTCATCACCACGCCGCCATCACTGCCCGGCGTGAGGATGGAGGGAAACGCCTTGCCCTCTTTCGTGGCAAAGCCGTCGAGCATCACGCTGCCCTCGGCAAGCAATTGCGAGACTTCCTCGTCGTTCATCTTCCGATTGCCGATGATGCCGTTGATGTTCAAGGTGCAAGTGGGGTTCTCGATCACGTTGTTCTCGCAGCGATAGCCCTTGCAGGTTTTCAGCACGTTGCCCCCACAGAGCGGACACGTGCCAACGATTTTCTTTTCTGATTCCATTGTTTGGTTCTTTATTAAAATGATAGGATGTAATATGCTGTTATAGAGTATGTTGCAAAACCTTATGTTTGACCGCCCCAAAGTTGATGTTTGAGCGTCTTAAACCTTAGGGTTGACAACGTCAAAGTTTAGATGCGGAAACCTCTGTTCCAATCGTCGATGATTCCACCGATGATGTTCTTGCCCGACATCACGCTTGCCCAACCTTCGGGGTCGAGCTTAAACCACAGGTCGTTCCACGACAGCGTGCGTACCTGCCAAGCGAGGATAAAGAGGTCGGTGTTGATGGTTTCAAGTCGTGTGAGTACTTCGTTGGCGATGTAATACCGCTCTGCCGAACTCAGCAAGTTCACTTTGTGCTTGCTTTTTGAGCCGTCGGCATTGGTCACGTTGTACGTCCCCGACGACACCAACTGCTGCATGAACGGATAGAGCGCCGTCATTTGCGCCACCACGTCACGCAGCTCGTCCGACACCAAGGCGGCTATTGCCGTCCCTTTGAGATTGCCCTTCACCGACTTGCGCAGCAGGTTGCAGTTGTTGGGGATTTCCACCGCCACCAACTCTCCTGCACGTTCTATTTGATAGAGGTTCTGCATCGCCCCTTGGGCGTTGGAAAGATAGTCGAGCATCTTGTTCTCCACGGAGTGCACCCTGTCGAGTGCCACCGTCACGGCAGCTTCCGCCGCGATGATTTTCTCCTGCATCTTGCGCCGCTTCTTGTGGATGCTTTTCAGTTCCGCCGTCTGTGCCACCACCGCTGCCGTGAGTGTCGGGTTGGTCTGTTGGGCATGGAGCGGCACGCCCTGCGGAAGCGTACATAGCGTCAGTGCGAGGATGAGCACTTTCCGATTGATATGTTTCTTGTTCATCTTCATAAAATGTGGGTTATTTGATACCGGCACGCAGTCCAGCAAGGTTTTGTTCACGTTCCTCCTTGTGTGCCGTCATCATGGGCTGCATGGGCTTGTTGAGCAGACAGTCGTTCCAGTCTTTGAACGCCTTGGGCGGCAGCCATTGTCCCGTGCGGTAGCGGATGGCGAAGTGCTTGCTCACTTGTTCTTTGAGAGAGCGGTTCATGTCCGCTACGAAGGCTTTGCCGTTTAGTTCGATGTGCAAGCCGCCATCGGTCTTGGCTATCTTCATCGGCAGGTTCTCCACCAACGCCATCATGCGTAGTCCGTAGATGCGTCCAGCGATGTCGTTGTCGAAACAATCGAAGAGCCTCGCTTTGGGAAAGCGTTGCTGTATGCCACGGATTTGTCCGTCGGAGAACGTACCACCCAATGACACCAAGGCGATGTCCGTGCCGAGTTGCAGGCGGTTGTGCTGGTAGAACGCCATTGCATCGGGTGCCGACTCGCAGAGAAACACGTTTCTTGCCGTTCCTCCATGTTCGGCGGAGAGGTCGGCCACCCATGCGGCATGCGTGGAGTCCGTACCTGCCGCCTTTGCCTTGTAGCCGCCATGCCCACGCACCTCATAGCCACGCACCTTGTCGGTCCTGCCGTCCACGTAAGGGAAACCAATGTTGTAGCCATCGAAGTTTGTGTTGAGCGTGTCGCGTATGAGCGTGATATGTGGCGAGAGCGTGCGCACCGTCTCGGCGGTGATGCCACGCTGCTCAAAGAAGTAGGGCAAATGGTCAAGGTCTAACGCTTTCGTCTCATACCGATTAGCGTCAAAACCTTTCGTCAGTCGTGCGGCACGCACATATTCCCTATCCTCAGCATATTCCGGCTCGGGCATGGCGGCAAAGCGTGCCAACACCTTGGCGGTCTTCTGCCAGTCGTCCTTACCGTTGACCATAAAGTGGTTCAAGTTCTCGCGGATGAACGTCAGTACATCCCCCTTGGTGCCGTTGCGCCGGAAAAAGGTCTGTGCCTCTTTCTTGTTCGGGTTACAGATGATGATGGTGTCTTGCGGACGATGACTATCGCCCAACACCAACTCGATATACCTACCCACGCCGGCTTTGCGGTCGAGCTTATAGCCAAGGGAGTATGCCACATCGTCGATGCCCACCTTACTTTTGAGTTGCTTGAAGTCCACTTTATAGTTAGCCATAGTCGGGGAAAACGCTTACATTTTCAAGGATGTACTCTGTTGTCGGTTCTGCTTCATGGTGGCAATCTCCGGCTCAAAGGTCTTTCTTAAAGTCATATCCAAGAATTTCGACTTGTCTTTCTCGTCCGTGAGCTGGAAGTAGGTGCGTGCCGTACCTTTCGACACCTTTTTCAAACCCAACTCCACGCCGTCGTAGCTGGCACGCACGGCATAGTCGCCCGAACGGGTCTTGACAATGGCAGCGTTCTTGAACAGCACTTCCTCGCCCTCGGGCATGGGCTGGAACGGGTCGTTCTTGGCGAGGTAGGGCTGTTCGCCCAAGGCGATGCGCTGCTTGTCCACGTGGTCGAGAATAAGGTCAGATGCCTTATTCACGTCCGACATCACCGACACGATAAACTTCGGTTCTTCTTTCAGCACGTTTATCCACGAATCCAGATATGCCGCCGAGTTGTCCGTTATCTTCGTGTCGAAACCCATGGAATGCGAAATCATGGCAGCGGTGAGTTCCGCCACCAATTCCTCCTTGGCGTACTTCTTATCGCCGAAGCGTCCGCCTGTCTCGCGGTTCAGTCGCTCGGGTGTCATCGTGGAGTGCGTCATTTCGTGCAGCATGGTGGAGTAGTACTCCATGCCGCCCCGATAGATGTCGTCCTCCGACTTGCCGGCTTTGAACTGCGCCTTGACGGGCAGCACCACGATGTCCTTCGAGGGAGAGTAGTACGCCCCGTCCTGCGGTCGGTCGGCATAGATGGGACAGAGCCACCCTTGTTGCGCCACCATACGGTCGAGGGCGGGATGCACATACATGCCCTGCGTGTCCTGCATCTCGGGCACTATGAAACGCTCGTGGAGTTTCTGCATCCGTTCGGGTTGCACGCCGGCGAGGTTTGTCTGTGCGACGTTGTACACGGGAAACGACTTGATGAACGGCACAACGTCCATCGTCATCTTTTCCGCCTTGGTCATCCCACGGTACTCATCGGCGGTGATGCGCTTGCCGTCCTTGTCGCGCACCATCATGTCCCAATACACCACGGGAAAGGCTTTCTCGCCTTTCAGAACGTGCGCTTTGAGGTTGTGCGCCTGCTTGAAGGTAAGATACACCGGCAATTCATAGCCGTTGGCTGCCGTGTGCATTTGCAAGAAGAAGGAGTTGGCGCCGGAATAGTTGCGACCGCCCACGTTCTGCGGCAGTCCTGCAAATCCTCCGGCACCGCCTATCCATCCTTTCTTCCAGCCCGCGTCTTTCATCTGCTCCATACGCTCGATCATCATTTCGGCGAAGCGGTCGACAGCGGCTTGTCCGGATGTTCGGTTATCAGTTCCAGATGCCATAGTCTTCATTGTCTATCAGCTGGCGATCCATGTTGAGCATGTCCGTCTGCTCGATGTAAAACTCTGCCGCTTCGTCTGTGGGTTCTGTGCCATGGCTGCGACACCACGCCAAAAAGTCCTCCGCTTCCTCGCTGTCGAGCACAAAGCGCAAATAACCGATGCGACCCTCTTGAAGGAGTTCTACCAACTCCTCGTGATTCATTCTTGTTGACATATACTTTTCGTTTTAATGATTCTTGAATTGTTGTTGAATGTTTCCTCTTACACAGGCGATGCTTACCGCTTCATTGTTGCCGCTTGTTCCTGCTTGGCGGCCCGTGCAGCCATCATGCCTTTCACCTCCGGATTGAGGTATTTGGCGGCTATCTGCTCCCGTGTGGCGGTCTTGGCTTTGAAGAGCGAATAGCCGTCGTCGAACGAGAGTTCTTTCTTCGACGTGCGTCCTTTCTCGCCCATATCCACCGACACCTTCCACTTGTTGTCCGCCTTGTCCTTGGCGATACGCACGCCCTTGGGGTCTACGCCCTCGGGCAGGGCATACTTCTCGTAAGCCGATTTCAAGTGCAGCCTCTCGCCGAAGTTCTTCTCCACCAACTGCTGCGGTGTGGCGACACGGTCGAAATAGGCGTTGAGGTCGGCACGTGATGCCACGGTCGACATCTTCGCTTCGCCCACCTGTGCATAGAACTTGTATTTGCCGAAGTCGGGACGTTGTTCGTCCTTCTCCTTGTACACGTTGAACTTGCTGATGCTCATTTCGCCGTCTGGACCGTTGATGGCTTTGGGTATTTTATAGGCATCGTCCGCCACCTTGGGTTGCAGCTTCGTGGGATAGTACTTCTCCATGAGCTGTGGCACGCCCACCTCTTTCTTTTGGTAGGCGGCAAGGTCGGCGGCGTCCATCTTCTGTGGTTTGAGCGGTTTGCCGTCCATCTTGGCCGTGAAATACCAATCCTCGGGGTTCGTCTTACTCTGGTAAGCGTGTCCGTGCGTCACTTTCTCGCCGTTGACCGTCACCATTTGCGGCTCGCGCGGCTTGCGCTCCTGCTTCGCTTCGGCTGTCTGCTCGGTCTTGGTTTCCGCTTTCTTGTCCGTTTTCGCTTCCGTTTTCACGTCAGCCTTGGCTTCCTTTGTCTTTTCAGGTTTCTCCGTGGCGGTGCTCTTCACCATCTTGGTAGGCTCTTCCTGCTTAGCCTGTTCTTTCTTTTTCGTTGCCATATCAGTATCTATTGGTGAAACTTTCTCTATCACTCGATAGTCTTTGGATTTCTCTTGCGTTTTCTCTTTCGCTGCCGACTGCTCCGTTTTCTCCTGCTGCTTCTGTTTGGGCGGTTCCATCAAATCGCAGATAGCCACCCGCTCCTTTGCCCGAATGAGTTTGGGCAGATAGATGTCGAGGGTATGATAGGGGAAGGCTACCATCGTTACGCCATGCTGCTGTTGGGGCGTCAGTCCCAATATCTTAGAGACTTTGAGGGCATCCTCCCGATAGACCTCATAGAAGTCTTTATGGCGAAAGAGCAATAGCGCATCGGGGTGCTTTTGCTTCATGCTGTCGTGTTGGCGCAGCATGAGTTCCCGGTGTTTGTCGTGTTGGTTATGCTCTGCCATAGCTTATCGTTTTAGGGAGTTGGTCTGTTCCTGCTTCGGTGCAAGGTGGATGGCACGTTCTTTCGTTTGCTTGTCCACCACCTGCTTGTATTCCCAGCGGTTCTTATCGGTCGCCACCAGTCCGATGTATTCGGGATGTGCGTCGTCGTAGCGCAGTTTGAGTTGTCTGTCCCACTCTTTCAAGTCGCCTTTGATGATGCGGAAGCCCTGCGGCTCTTTAAGGTCGATACCCACCGACACCTTTTCGCCACCCACGTTGAGTTCGATGGGTTTGCCCTCTCGTACCTGCTGTTTCTGCTGTGTGCCGAGTTCGATGTCGTTGACTTTCTCCATATCCCTCAATTTATCTTCGAGCTTCACGCTCGTAACCTTGCGGTGATACACCGAATTGGTTTCGGGGTCGAGTTGCAGATATTGGCGCGTCTTGACACCGTCTTTCTCTATTGACTTCTCGATGACCTCGCCTTGTTTGAGCCTTGCCGCTTCTTGCAGTGTCAGGCGCAACAGCGTGTGGCGTGCCACCTCTAAGGTGGCACGGACGGGGTATGCCAACAGTGCCGCGCGCCCGTCGGGGTCGACCACGGCTTGCAGTTTCATCGGCATGGTGATGACGTCACCATTTCGGGCACTAATCGACACTTGCAGCAAGGGCGTGAGTTGCCCTGCCACCAACCTTTCTTTCACTTCCTTGGGCAGATTGTCGGCTTTTTCCCGATCAATGCCCAGTAATGCCAGTTTCTCGTAGGGTAATTCCTCGATGGCTTTTTTGTTGTTCATTTCCATATTGTTGATAATGAGCGATTAAATTTGCTCCCACAAAATTATTTTTATCAACAACGGATATAGAAATGCGCAACAATATTCTCCTGCTTATCGGCTTACTGCTATGCCCGTTGATGGCATCGGCACAGTTTTATACCATCACCAAAACGCAAGGCATAACACACCGGAACGCCGATAAAACCGATGAAAACAAGGCGGAAACGCCTATCGAGGTGGAAAAGAAAATGCCTTCGGACAGCACGAGCATCTATATGCCCACTGTCCAAAGGCGGCACAGAAGTTCATCCCTCAAAACGGAGGGGAAAGAGAGTGGTAAGAAGAAAACAGCAGCTCTTAAACTTGTGGAACGGCAACAGACTAACAGCCATTTGCCCGAACTCACCCTTGACAATCTCTATCGGGAACTCAAACGCAACGGCATCCTATTTCCGAAAATCGTGTTGGCGCAAGCCATCCTCGAAACGGGTTGGTTTAGCTCCAACACCTGCCGCACGAAGAACAACCTCTTCGGACTGACCAACCCACGTACCGGCAAATACTTCACCTTTAATCATTGGACGGAGAGCGTGCGAGCCTACTATACCAAGGTGCAGTATCGCTTTAAGGGAGGCAACTACCTACTGTGGTTGCGTGACATCGGCTACGCCGAAGATCCCGGCTATATTAGGGCAGTGATTAAGGTGTTGAAAGGGTTGTGAGGGATTAAATCTAATGTTATATCAAAATAGTATTTGATGTTTAAGTATTTAACGTGTAAAAGAGCTAACTTTGCATTAGTGAAACAATACCCGATAATACTTACATAAATACAATACAACTCATGAAAAAGATTCTTTTATCCTTCGTGTTTGCATTGACAGCATTATCTGTAATGGGGCAAACAGCGAGCAACAGCAAAAACACTACTCCTTCTCCTGACGATAAGGTAAACTATCGTCTGTTTCAAACACAAAACAGATGGACATTCCTAAAACTTGATACAAGGACTGGTATTATTGACCATGTTCAGTATAGCCTTGATTCTAAAGATATGCAATATCCACTTAATACCATTCCCTTAGCGGAGGGTGAAGATGCTAAGCCAGGACGTTTCTTCCTTTACCCAACTGAGAACTCCTTCAATTTCATATTGCTGGACCAAATTGACGGTCGTGTTTGGCAGGTTCAGTGGAACATCGAGGAAAATAATCGCATGGTAGTTAGAATTTGGTAATAAGAATCACCCACCATATCACCCACAGGTGCAGCGGATATATGGCATAGAAGGCATACTTGCCAAAGTTGCCTTTGATAAACCCTCGATGTCCGTCGTACATGAGGATAACGAGTGACGCAAGGAACGCCCCGATGATGCCGTAGTGCATCATGAGCGGAAAGGCAAGCAATATAGCGAAAAGGCGATGCGTGTGCAGCACGTGGTCGCCTTTTCGCTTTCTTAGCAGGAAGAAGATGACGATGAGCAATATCCCTCGACAGCCATAGTCCACACCGAGCCAATCCGAAGCGAAAGCGAGTATGGCGATTGCCGCGCACGCCAGCCAAGGGCGGTGCTTCCATCCCTCGAAAACGGTGAGGGCGATGATGCCTATCGACAGCGTGAGCATCACATTGTGCGAGCCATCGTTGCCCGAAAGCAAATACCAAGGCAGTTCGCTCAACACTGCACAGCACAAAAGGGAAAGGAAGTATTTCATACGGTCTTTGGTGTGGGCAAAGCCCTCTGCCACCAAGAGCGCAAACACCGGAAAGGCGATACGCCCGAAACAGCGCATCCCCTCGTAGAGCCACGTGTCGTGGTTCATCAAGTAGTATGCCGTGTGGTCTATGACCATCGACAGCACCGCCATGACTTTCAAGGCACTGCCACTTAAGCGGGGGATGGTGAGTTGCTGTTTCATCTTCTTATTATCTTATCACTCCGTACTCTCGCCATTGAGTTCCTTGACCATGCTTTCTACCTCCATGTTCACCCTCTTGAAATTGCGGTTGAGCATGATTTCCTTTTCGCGGTCGTCCTTGAAGCTGTATATCTTCGGCAGCTCCACATAGTGCTGTTCCTCCTGCTTAATTTTCTCCATATCGAAGTGTGTCTTGCAGAAGTACTTTGTGGTCTTGAACTCCTCCGACTGCTCGATGTCGAACTGGCTTAGCATCTTCTCGTCAGTCGCCGTGAAGTCGCGCGCCGCCTGACCTGCCAACCATCCCGTTGCCATATCGGCAATCTTGGCAGCCGGAACAAGGAAGTCCATTTTCTCCGATATGGTGGTCGACACCTTTTGGTCGTTGATGGAGATAGACTGCGAGGTCTGCTTCACCTTTCCGAACACATCGTTCTGCGCCCATTCCAAGGTTTCCTTGTTGCGTGCCGCTCCCATAAAGATGTTTCCGCAGGTGGTAATAATCTTCTGCATCCCCACCTTGCCGTAGTCCGCTTCGAGCTGTGGCAGCTCTTGAAAACCTAAGGTCACGGCAACCTTGTTGGAGCGTGCCGTTCCGATAAGTCGGTCAATCTTGTGGAAGTAGAGCGTGGGCAGCTCGTCCACGATGATGCTCACAGGCGTGTTGCCTTTGGAGTTCACACGTGTGATAAGGCGATTCAGCACCAGTGCGTTGAGCGCACCGATGACCTGCTCCTTTTCGGGGTCGTTGGCGATGACCAAATAGCTCGGATGCGCCTTGTCGGAAATCTTCAAGTCGAAGTCGTCGCCCGTAAACACCCAATAGGCTTCGGGCGATACCAAGCGTGCCGCATTGACACGCAGCGTTCCCACCATACCTTCAAGCTGGTCGTTGGCTTTCTTCTCGTAAGCACTCTTGAAGGGTGCCATGAGTGATGCAATCCTATCGTCCTGCATGAGGATGTTAAACACTTCATCGTATGACCTCCCAAGGAACGACAGCACGTGGGGCATATCGGAAAACTCACCGGTGATGGTGTCCGGCTCTACCTCGTTGCCGTCCTTGTCCTCATACCAACAGCGGTCGATGACGATTTCGTTGTCCGTGCGGTCTCGATAACGGAAGCCGTTAAGGTCAACAAACATATTATCCTCGTCTGTCGACACATCCTTGCCGTCCTTATCCACGAAATCTAAGACCACGTTTCCGTTTTCGTCAATGGCGTTGTAATCGTCCCAATTTCTAATCACGATTTCCAACCTTTTTCCCTTGTGTAGGATGTAGCGTTTGAGTTTCTTGCCGTTTTTGAAGCCCACAGGGTGGAAGTTGACAAAAAAATAGATGATAGCCGCCAAGAAGTTCTCCGCCGAGTTGGTGAAGAACGCCTCCGAACCACCTTTCTTTTCGCCACCGCCCTTGTTGAGCGAAGCCAATAGTGTGGCCGCCGTTTCCGACGCTGCCGCCAAATCGGGGATGTACTTGCGCTGTATGGGATTGATGCGGTTGGAGTATTCCACATCGGTGAAGTTCACGATACGGAAGCCGCAGTTGTCGGGCAACCTGCCGAGTTTCTTGTTCTTGCAGTACTGGTAGAAAAGGGCTTTGCCGAGCGTGGGAAACTTGAAGTCGTAGAGCATCATGGCAAAGCCTTTGGCGGCGTGCTGACGGATAAACGGGTCGATGATGCCAAAGGATTTACCCGAGCCGGGCGTACCCAAGACAATCGTACCACGAAAGGGGTTGATGATGTTGATCCACCCCTTGTGCATCTTCCGTTTCCAATAGAATATCATGGGGATATTTACGGAATAGTCGTTGCTTGCCAACTGCTCCGACTGCTGGAACGACTCGTTCTCGAAGTTGAAGCGGTCGTCGCCCACCTTTATATTATAGTACTTGGCGATGCCGTCCAGTCCTTGATGCACGAGCATAGTGCCCACCACCGAACACACGGCGTAGAGCAATCGACTTGCCGGGAAGCCCATCCACTGCATCCCGAAGTCCAAGCCGTGGAAGATGAAGCACAGTCCCACCAAGGTCAGTCCTGCCAAGACGGGATAGACCACCATGGTTTTGAGGTTGAACTTCAACGCCTTTTTGGCTTTCGTGCCGATGCAGACCACACAGATGCAGATAAGTTCCGCCACCTTGCAACTGCCCACGGAGTTGAACAGCTGGAAGCGTCCCAAGAGGTCGAGCACGAATTGCGTCACACGATTATCCGCCGTGATGGGTAGGTTCATCACGATTTCGAGGATGAGAAAGATGTAGATGCAACTGCGAAAGTAGTTGTACATCTGTTGCTGTTCGCGGGTTTCTTCAAATGCCATAGTGAGGTATTGCTAAAAAGGGATTTTGATGCCGACGAGCAAGCCGTTGCGAAAGGTGTCGCCTGCAAGGAAGTTGACGTTATTCTTTTGAATGAGGGCAAACTCCCAGCCGTTGCGAAAGACGTAGGCGTATTCCAAACCGCCCTCCAAGCCCATGAAAAACGCCCCTTGTGCCGCTCCGAGTTGCGGACCGAAACGTAGGCGCAACATGCCGTTCTTGCCACGAACAAGGCGGTGCTTGTACACCATGCCGCCATCCCAGTAGTAGCCATTCCAGAAGTTTTCCGCTCCCGGCTTTTGCCAGTGGTTGCCCACCTCGCAGAAGAACTCGACGGCGTGTCCGTAGGACAGCGGATGCTCGTAGCCCACGGTAACATTGAGCGTGGAGGGAAAGAGGAAACCCGTGCTGACAGTTAGTTTGTTGCTCTGTGCCGCCACCCTTAGGACAGCGACACAACAAAGGAGAATCATTGCAATCTTTTTCATGACTAACGGTATTTATAGATGGGATAAGTGGAGTAATGTTTCAAGATGTCGGCATCGAAGCCGTCGGCATTGAGAATGTCCTCGTACTCGATGGCCAGCGTGATGACACGCCCGCTGATTTGGTTCTCCGAAATCTCGATGTGAAGCACCTTTTCATCGGGGAAAGTCAGTTTGGGCAGCACCAACACGTTGCGGTAATGCTTCTTGAACTTCTTGGCTTGGATGAGTGAATAGACAGGCATCAGCTCGATGGTCTGTGAATTGGTGGCTTGCGTCTGCTTCTTGTCCATGAGTTTGATGCGCAGTTCCTCGATGTCGTAGGCTATCTTCGTCTTGTTCTCCAACGAATAGTCGATGAAGAAATAGTCGCCCACGGCATAGATGTTGTTCACCATCGCTTTCATGCCGTGCGCCTTGCTGGTTACTTGGTGGTATTTCCTATCGGCGGCATACACCGCCCACGCATAGCGCGCCATCTGCGCCTCGGGCATAGATACTTCGGGATTGACGTAAGGCTGCGTGTGTACGTAAGCTACCTGATACAAAGAGGTGGCTAACGCCGGGGAATCTTGGTAAACCAAATCATACTGGGCGATGCATCGCTCACCGATAAGGGTCAGCGTGCCCAACAGTTCGCCATGCTTGTAGGGCTTGCTCTCAATGGAATCGTTGCCCATGAACGGTTTTATACGCACGATGTTGTCGGCACATTGGTTGCCGATGATTTTGGAAGTGGAGATGTCCACCAACTTTATCTTCTCGGGCATAATCACGTGAGTCGTTACCTCGCTGTTGACGTAAATCTTCTCGTTGGCGTGGGCGGTGGATACCCAACCTAAGGTGCAGAGAAGTAAGGATAAAATCTTGATTTTCATATCTGTATAGTGTTATAATTGATTTTGATGAAAACGATGAGCTTTGATGAGCATTTGATGAGCAAAGAGGAAAACCTACTTCGCATCTTCCGAGTTAATCAAGTACACGATGGTATTGTATTTGATTTTCGCATTGTTCTTTCGGATGTTGTTCGATATAGCCGACGACGCGCTCTGATACATGTTTTGCAGGGTTTGTAAGGCGATGGCTTCGGCTGACACGCCGCCATAGCCCGTGTTGGTCTGCATATTGATGTTCTGCTGTGCGGCGTTCGCTCCGGCTTCCTTGACAAACTCACGGAAAGCGGATTCGGGCACATAAAAGCCCTCCATGCCGTCGTTGTCATAGACCGACAGCTTTACTTTGATAAAGCGGTCGCCCACAAGGATGCTTGTGATTTCCACCTTTACACGCTGACTGCCAAAGCCTGTTACCGTACCATAGAGATATGTGCCTTTGGCGAGGTGCACGCCACTGACCGTTACGGCATCCAAGAGTTTGAAGCGTAATCGTGTGCCCTCACGCGCTTTCGTGGTGCAGTCTATCATCGCGCGGATGAGTTTGGCATCCACTGCCGCATTGCCGGCTGTGATGGTGTGGAACTTATCCGAATTGGCTGCCATCGCCTTTCTCACCTTGTTGGGACGATTGCGCTCCTTTTCCTTGCGCTGTTCCCTTTGCAGCGAGTCCGCCAGTTGGCGATGCAGACGTTCGTCGGCGTCAAAGTCTGTGTCTTGTGAAATACCTAAGGCACGCTCGATGTCTTTCTGCCGTTGCTGACTGCGGCGCTGGATGGCTTCAAGGTCTCGGGTGTAGTCGTCATCGGAGTCGTTTCCGTTACCATAAGCACCACCATAGCCACGGCTACCACTGCTACTTCGGCTACCAGCATTGCCGTCATTCCCATACGCATAACTATTGATATGTCGTTTGGATTCCGCCAGCGAGCGTTCCAGTTCTTCCATTTCCCGTTGCTTGCGCAGTCGCTCCGCTTCCGCAGCGTCGATGCGGTCGAGTTCCGCATCCGAATAGCCGTGTTCGAGCTGTTCTTCATCGGTTTTCTCGTCCTCCAGACCACCGATAGCGGTATAGGCATCCTTGTCGCCATAGCGGCGTGTCATTTCAGTGAGTTTGTCGCCTGCTTCCTCCGCATTGCCCTCGGGCAGCTCCATGTTGATGCGGTCGGTGGCTGCCATCTGCTGACTTGCCTTGTTCGCACCAAAGGTTTGCATGATGAAATAAATCATCGCACAGAGCGGCACAAATATCACCGGCGGGAAGATGTATTTGGGCTGTTTGAAATTGATTTTAATCATGGGTGTCGTTGTATTTAAGTGATTTGACAATAGTTTCTAACCTGTGGTAGCCGCTCACGATGCGCAGGGAGTCGCGGTGCGTCTTCTTGGGCAGGGCAAGGAGTGAATCGAGTTGGGCGTGCAAGGCTTTCCCCTCCGCCGCCATGGCTTGCAACTCGTTTTGCTGCACCGCCTTATTGGCTTGTATATGCCGAAAGCCCTCAAAGAGCGGATCCATTTGGGCGATGTCGCTCATCGGGCTCTCGCCAAGCATGGTCTGCTGCTCGTGGGAACGGAAGTTCATTGACACATCGAACACGAACACCAACAAGAGACAGCCCACCACCAAGCCAAAGGTGCGTTTGGGATGCTTGCGTGCCTTGATGTTCGCCAAACGGATGCGTGCCGCCAAGCGCCAACGCTTGCCTAAGCCATGGAGGTACGGATGCAGCCATACCGCCATTTGTCGGTGTGCGTGGTGTCGTTGCGTTTTGATTCGTTTGAAAGGAGATTTCATCATCTGCTAGTGTTACGGGGTTGTCTAATAAGCCAAGTCTTTATTCTCCAACGTGCGCCAGTTGGTGATGAGCAAACCGTGGGGATTGTTCTGCGTGCGTGGCACATTCTGGATATAGCCTGATGTGACCATGGAGCGTTTGAGGTCTTTCGAGCGACGCTTGATAAGTTGCGTGCCGTAATAGGTGAACTTCCGACTGTGTTGGTCGAAACGGATGGAGTCGCACATAATCGTGCAGACCGCCGAGGAGGAGATGATGTCCGAGAAGAATCCGTTCTCATCCATGGCTTGCTTCTGTTTGAGTGCCGTTCCGTCCGCCATGTACATCGCCTTGCCGAGCGTCCACTTGATGTAGTCGTTATCGGGTGGCAGGTTGAAGAAGTACTGGTGGAAGAGTTGGATATGCGCCTTGGCTTCCATCACGAAGTTGGCTTCGAGCTTAGCCCTTTGCGCCAAAAAGGGGATGTCCCCGTCGAGGATGTAGATTTGCTGGCGTTCGCTATTGACCATCCTTAGGCAGCTCCACAGCGTAAAGCCGCAGATGAGCACGCATCCCGTGAGGGTGAGGATGACCGTCAGCATGGCTAACCTTGTTTTCTGTGCTAATGATTCGATGAGCATTTGATGTATGTTTTAATAGTCTTAGGGGAAACACGTTCTCGTTTCCCCTAAGACGTGGGGTTATTCTTCTTTGGGTTTCTCTCCGCTGTCGGAACTACCGCTGCTTCCGCTGCCGCCACTACCTTGATAGTTCACGTCGTTTTTGCCGACGTTGTTCAAGCGGCGCGCGTTGTCCGCTCCCGAGGCATAGCTTTGTCCCAGTCCGGTGTTGCTGATGATGGTATTGATAACGGAAGTGGACTTGTCGTTGCCCTCGCCACGGTTTTGGTTGTAGGCGCCGGCCAAACTTGTCGCGCCTGTCGCCGCACCGCTGACCGCTCCCGCTGCTCCTGCCACCGCACCGACACCTGCCGTTACGGCTGTGGAAGCCGCTGTGGTGGCTGCACCCATCACCGCACCCGTTACCATACCGCCTGCGGCACTACCTACGGACGAGCTGACACCGCCGGGGATGAGCCAAGACGCTACTTCGGGGACATAGCGGATGATGTACGCTCCCACAAGCATGCCCATGGCATACATACAGTTCGAGCCGATGCCCTGCAAGCCCAATGCGCCGATTTGCGACCACGTGTTGACCGACCCGTGCAAGAGGTGGTTGTAAGCCGTGAGGTCTTGTTGGAGGTTGTAGAGCAAGATGAAGTCGATGTAGTACAAGCACATATACGCCACAAAGCCCCATAACGAGAGGGAGAGGTATTTCGACATCCACTGGCTCCACGCCGAACTCCAAGGTGGGGCTAAGGACAGGGCGAACATGATGGGACAGAAAATCGCCATGATGGTCAGGAAGATGCGCTGTGCCACCAAGATGCCGTAATACGACATCTGGAAGATGAGTTCACCGATGAAGCGTATCACGTCATTAATCCATTCACTCACCTTGGTTTCCGCCGCCACGGCAGCCCGTTGGGCGTAGTTGTTGATGGTCGTGCCGAGGTTCTCCACGTTGTAAATGAGTTTGTCCCACCATGCGGCATCCTCGCCGATGGCGGCTACTTGTTGGGCAGTGGCGATGGAATCCTGCACAGCACGCAGTCGGTCGAGGTACTGGCTCTGTTTCTCCGCCACTTTCAGCTCAAAAGCTGCCACCTCCTTGTTTTTGAGTTGCGCCATCGACTTGCTGGCTTTCTCCAAACTCTTACCCGGCACCAACAGCGAGTCGCAGATGACCGAGGAGAACGAGATACAGAGCGAGATACCCAAGATGCGTAAGAGCTTCATCACGTCCATTGCCCTGCGTCCGAGCATCATCATCCAACATTCATACGAACCGACGCACAGGGCAAGGCACAGTCCCAAGGCGCGCGCTATTCCGACAGCGCCGCCTAAGACTGCCACATTGGGAAAGGTCTCCATCGCCACCAAGAGTTTGTCAAGACTTTGGTCGATGGCGGGTAGACCGATGGTTAAAAGGGTCATACTAAATGCCATAGCTATAAATGGTTATTCGTTAATAATGGGTGGCCGCCACGCTACACAGGCGTGCCGTCCTGCCAAGCAGTTCCTCCATACGCTTCTTGAACTCCTCGTAGGCTTGTTGGCGTTTGGCGTTCTCCAACTCGTTGCCGATACCGCTCTTGTGGATATAGGCGATGTCGGAGCACAGCACTTTGTTGAGCCGGCTTAGTTCATTGACTTGATAGCTGAGTTTGCCTTTGCTTTTGGTCATGCAGTAGAGCAAACCGTCGGTGATGCGCTCCTGCATACGGTTGAACTCTTCCTTGTAAGCGGAATAGGTGAGGTCTACCATGCGGTCGGCTTGTCGAGCGACATCCTCTTTGTAGAGTTCTTCTATTTTCTGCCGTTCTACCTCCGCCTTTTTCATCTTCTGCCGTTGTGTTTCCTCGGAAAGCACACGGTCGGGCATGATGGTTTTGACGTTCGACTTGTGTTCCTTGAAGCGAATACGTAAGCCCGACTTAAAGCCTGCCCACTTCCAGTAGGATTCTCCACCGGAGTACTTCTTGTGCATGATGTAATAGTACCAGTCGGGCGAAAAGTCCCACGGACCGGTTTCCATCGACTGCCACTGCTTGCGCTTGTCGACATCGTGGCTGACCATTTGGGCAAAACCCGACATCGAACCGAATATCAGTAGAAGTGCTACTGCTGTGATTTTCTTATCCATAATATCCTCTGTTCCAATTATTGATGACATCCCTTGCGATAGCGTCGGTAACTTCGGCGTTGAGTATTTCCCAGATGAAGTCCACTTTCCAGCCATAGTCCGTTACCAACTGACAGTACAGGTTGGCTTGGTCGATGATGTAGCGCGCCTTGTCAATCGAGGTTTTCAGCTGCATCACCAAGTCGAGTTTCTCGTCCATGGAGGCTTTCATCAGGTTGATGCCCGATGCCGCCACCGTCGCGTAGAGTTTCCGACAGTGCTTGATTTCTCTTGCAATGGCAAGGTTGGCGTCGGCATAATAAAGTCCCACCACCGGCTTTTTCGTTACATGCTTGGCGGTATGCTTGGTGAAGTCCGCATACTCACGGGTGAGCATATAGAGTGCGTTGGCGGTGGAGGAGATTGCCCCTGCCAACACCACGTATGAATAGGCGTTGTTGAGTTTCGTGTCGAGCGTGGTGCGCACATCATTGAACTTGCTGGCGCCTTTGGTGATGAGCGTCTGCTCGGCATAGCTCGTGCCGATGCGTACCAACGCTTGATCCTCGTCTTTCTTGATGGTCTTGTGCAGCTCGATAAGGGCTTCGATGGTGGGTAAGTCCTTGGGCAGGACGTAAGCCGACGCCCTTTGCGATGCGATCAGCGCAAAAGCCAACGTAAGACAGCCTAAGATTTTGTTAGAGTACTTCATCGAGATGTCCTTTCCAAACGTTTAATCCTTTCCAGTTACGGATGAACATATCCACGTGGTTGTTCATCGCCACGGCACTTGCCCAACTTGTGGGATCGATGGCAAAGCAGAGGTCATTGAGTGTGGCGTATTGCGCCATCGCCATCATGCCGTCCACCTTGTAGCGTATCTCCATGAGTCGGGTGTAGATGCGGTTGGCCAGCGTCAGCCGCTCATAGCGGTCGAGCAGGTTGTAGCCGTCGTTCTCCTTGTCGGAAGGCTTTTTGTTGCTAAGCGGGTTCTTTACCTTGGCGTTGTTGACGATGTTGATAAAGTCTTTCACCAGTTGTCGGGTTTCCATGGTGATGCCGGTCAGTTCGCCATAGCACAGCAACTGCCTATGAAACTTCGCTTTCGATACAGTCTTTACCAATGTGGGCACGTCGGCGAGGATGTCGATGGCACAGGCACTGATTTCCTTGTAGTACATGCTCTCCGTACCGAAACCCGAAATGTTCTCCATCGAGGTTTTGTACAGTTCCTTGATGGTCGCCATGGAGATGGTGTACTTTTCAAGCTGTTGCTTCTTGTGCATTATCGAGTCCAACCGCTTGTTGTGGGCATCCTCGATGAGTTTCTGTGCCGCCGTGTTCGCGCCCACCACGGCGATGGTCTTGGGGTCGATGACCACACGCCATCCGGCATGGCACTGTACCGTAGCCACGAACGCCACCACGGCAAGGATGAGGTATCTTAGTCTTTCCATTGTGTCATGATTTTCTGTTGTTGATTGACTTTTCTTGCGAACTCCAAGTATTTTAAGTTCCCAGCTTTCTGCCTGTCCGCCTCGATATGGGTGATGGCGTCCTGCATATTGCCGTAGTGTGCCAAGTAGATTTTCAAGGCTTCTTTCTCCGCCCGTTCGGTGGTATATGCCCAGTAACATTCGGGCGGCTCTTCCACGCCGTACACGTCGGAGTACTGTCCCCGGCATATCCACACCTCCTTGAAGTAGTTGCGTCCCTCGTGATTGTTCAAAGCGTTGACCGTAAAAATCTGCCTGCGCTGGATGGGAGTCAGTCCCAAGATGGCGGCGATGTCCTCGTAGCGGTCTTTGAACTTCGTTTGGTCGAGGAGGATTTTCACGTCCGAGTTGGTGATGATGGCTTCCTTGACTATCGGGCTGTCGATGACATCGTTGAGTTCTTGCGTCACCACGCCGGCGATGCCATGGAACTTGCGCACGGTCTTGTAGAGGAATTTTATATATTCCGCCATGGTGGGCGATGCGATGGCTTTCCACGCTTCCTCGATGATGAGCGCCTTGCGTCCTTTCTTGATGCGCATCTTTTGCAGGAACACGTCCATGATGATGAGCACCACGATAGGAAAAAGCATGGGGTCGTCCTTGATTTTGTCGATTTCAAAGACGATGAACCGCTCGTCAAAGAGGTTGGTGTCCATGTCGGAGTTGAGCGTGGCTTCCAACTCTCCGCCCCGATAGAACTGTTTGAGGATGGCGGCGAAATCACGGATGTTGAACTTCACCTTTTCCAGTGCCACGATTTGCGGAATACGTTCCAAGGCAAACTCGTAGTAGGTGTTGAACGACAGCTCCGTTACCTTCAACCTGCGCTTTTGTTCCTCCATACGGTCAATCTGCTTGTCTATCTTGATAAGCATCGAGTTGCCATAGAGTTCCTTTTTGTGCTGTTCGAGAATGCGCAGGGCATTGGCTTTCTCCCTCTCCGATGCCGCTTCATCGTGTACCATCGCGTTGAGCGAGCGGCACTGACGGATGAGTTTCTGTCGGCGCACCTCCTCGGGCAGCATCAGTGCCGTGGTGTGCTTGTTCTCCGGCGGTTCGGGTGCGTTGATTTGTCGGTCGATGTCCTCCATGTCCTGTGCGTACTTCTCGAAGTCGTCCTCCATCTTCGCTGCCACGAGCAGTTTCTGTCGGATGCCCGACCGTTCTGTATCACTGAACTTGTCGAAAGGATGGAAGTAGGCATCGTAATATTCCACCAAGGTCTGGTTGATGAGCATGTCCTCAATCTTGTCGGGTTTCTGCTGACCTTTGTAAATCAGGAATATCAGCGATTTGAGAAAGTTTTTCTTCTCCCCGAAGTTGAGCCGATACTCCTCCTGCGTCACCTTGAACGGATTCATGGCAATGGGCTTCTCCTTGGTATAGGTGATGTATGTCCCACCGAAGTAGCCGCAAATGCCCTCGTAGCTGTCGCCCGTGTCGACCATCACCACATCCGTATTTTGTTCCAACAGCTGGCGCACCACGCTATTCATATGAAAGCTCTTGCCGCTTCCCGAAGGCCCGATACAAAAGAAGTTGGCGTTGTCGGTCATCTTCACCTTGCCCTCCTTGCCAGTGATGTCGATACACACGGGCAGCCCTTGGCGGTCGGTGTAGTAGGTGGTCAGCGGCGTGTCCTCCGAGCCTTTGAGGTGTTCTTTGAACAGAAAGCACAGGGCTGCGTCGGAGAGGGTGAGAAAGAGATCGTAGTCGGTGTTGAACGCATAGCCGTTGCCGGGAAAGCTGTCCATGAACAGCTCCAACTGGTTGTATGCCGTGCGCGACGCCATGATACCGCACTCATAGAGTTTGGTTTCAAGGTACGAGGTGACGGGCGTGAGTTTGTCCTCGGGACAACTCACGATGATGTTGAAATTGGTGTTCACCAACAGCGAGGAGTCCACCGCCAAACGGTTGAGCACCTCTTCAATGTCGGCCTTGGCAATCTTGTTGCTCGGGTCGGGCATTGAACCGTGTCGCTTCGCCTTACCTTGTAACTTGCGCAAGAGCTTCCGCTGGGCGGGTATCTGTATCACTTGGTTATACACCACGCAGTCGGCATGGGGAACGCTCGTGAGGAAAGTGAGCATATCGGTGGCGATGCCATAGCCGTTGACGTACATCTGGCTGTACGGCTTTACCAACGTCGGCAGGTTGATCTCGTCGATGTCCACCAACGGATAGCTGCGGATGATGCGCTTGCCGGTTTTCAGACACTCATCCGACACCTTGAAGTTGGTCATGCTGAACGATCCGTGTCGGAAGTGGAATGCCATGAAGCGGTGGCAATACTCGCTGACCTCGTCCTTGGTGAGCCGACGGTGCGGTATGCCCTTGTCGGAGAGAATATCGTCCACCTTATCCACCTTGCTCTTGAAGTCGAGCCATTTCTTGGGGTCGTACTGCACGAACTGGCTACGAATGGTCTCTTGCGTGATGATAAGATAGGTGGTGATTTCGGTGAACTCCCGTCCCTCGAAATAGCGGAAATAGCTCTTGGAGAGAAACTCCGCATCGTCGGGGCAGTCGTGGTGATAGCGTTGCTTGCAAAAGATGTCCTGCTTTTGCAAACAATAGCCCTCACCAAGCGTTTGTATGATGTTGTTGAGCACATCGTGGAACGCCATGTAGTGGTCGGGGTCGGTGCAGAGCTGCTGCACGGGGTTGACCATGCGGAAGATGACCGATGGCTCGCCTTTGGCTGAGAACAGCACAGTCATGCCGTCCGTCTCCTCCAACTGCGCATAAAGTCCGTCGAATATTTTCTTCTTTGTCTTTGCCATAGTATGCTGTGGGGCTTATCGTTTCATCATGTTGCGGTACACGAACACGCCTTTGTGGCGGCGTTTGTTGTGCAGTCCGCTACGCTGCTTGATATAAATGGTGATGAGCGAGGTTATCGCCATGACGATCATAGCGATGAACCCCGCCAGCTTGCCTAAGAGGATGGAAAAGACGATAAAGCCGATGAACGACACACCGATGCCTGCCGCCGCCAGTGTGAGGAAGCGACCTCGGATGCCCATGAACTCTAAGGGCTTTTGCAATCCTTTGAAGATAGGAAAACCGTGGGGATTCATTGCCAAAATAGATGGTGCTTTGCAGCGGGTGATTACTTAAAGAACAGCGGTAATGCCTCGGACATGGCGATGAATGCCACACAACCACCGATGGTGAGCATGATGGTCTTTTTCACGTCCTGATCGCCGTTTTGCATCTTGAAATAGACGTTGAAAGCGCCTATCAAGACGATGACGGCGGCGATGGCTTTCATGAGGTTGGAAACGGGCACTTGGTAGGAGGTTACCTCCTGCGTGGCTTTGGTAAAGCCTGCCGCTCCCTTACTTCCTGCCATGACCTCACCTGCGTAGAGGTAGGTGGCAGTGGCCAGGCAAAGCCCTCGTTGTCCGGCTCTGCTGCATAGGATTCTTTTGCCAAGTTGCTTGAACTTTGATTTGATATTCATTTGAAATAAAATGATTGATGGATTTCATCGCACAAGAAACAGAGGTCGCACAAGAAACGGTGTTGTCGGGTAAGTTCCTGCCTAAGCCCGGCTTAGGTGGTGTTTTTATATCGTATGTATGCTTTGCTTCGTTATCGTATGTAAGTTTTGCTTTGTTATCGTATGTGTGCTTTGCTTCGTTTGAAAACCAACCTATGCTCACGCACCGGTTGGAAAAGACGAATGAAGGTTCATACTAAAAAATAATATGCATGACAGATAAACGCATTGACTGCTATTTGGCGTTCTCGCAACTGACGATGACCGCTCCCAAGTCGGAGGTGCCGGTCTCTGCCAATTGGTTCACTTCTTCGAGTATGCGCTCCACAGGTACGCCGTCGGTCATGATGGCTTCACGGTAGCCCTCCCTACGGAAACTCTTTTTTTTTTCGTTGTCGGGGGCATCATGCTTTACATCTTCCTCTTTTGGAGAGTGTGCATCTTGTTTAGTAGAATCAACTCTCTTTACTTGCATACTCCCGTCGGGGTTCTCTCGACTGACGTGTGCGGTATGGAAGTTCTGCGCTTCATCGGAAATGTCTATTTCTTCCTCGTTGTCCTTGTTCTGCTCTGCCAGTGCGGTGGCTTTGGCGCGCTGGATGTCCAAGACGATCATCACCGCATAATAGGCAAGCATGGCTACGAACAACAGAAGTACGATTTGTTGGTATTGCATAGTTGGGATATTATATGACGTTGTATAATTCGTTATCGTTCTCCGGGTTGAGGGGTTGGAAGTCGAGACCGAGTTTTGTGCCTCGCTTTTCCAACTTCATCCTGCGCTTTACGCCTGTGGGGTAGTAGAGCGTGCGTTTGCCACGTCCTACGATATAGCCCAAACCTTTCATTCGGGAGCGAAGTCGCACACGGGCACGGTTCGAGACCACCTTGATGCACGTTACGGGTGGCAGTCCGAAAATGATTCTGCGGCGCTCACGGCGCACAATTTCGGTTCTGATACGTGATGCCACACGACTGCGCTCACGTTGCGTGCGTTTCAGTCCCAAGCGTAGGGCGATACGGCTCACCGTGGTTTTGGTAACGCCTAACTTGCGTGCCATCTCCGCATAGGAACGCTCGTGGAAGTTGTTGCGCACGTACATCGCCTTTTCGAGCCACTCCGCCTTGGGGAGTTTGGAAAGGCAAAGCTGTTTGGCTTTGTTCTTCACCGCCGTTTCGCTCATGCCTAAGATTTTCGCCGTTCTTGCGGTGGTCTCAATGGGGAAGAATTGTGTCAAGGCGGAGATACGCGCCTCGTTCCATTTATTCCTTCTCATGGCTGTACGTCTTTGTAGTAATCGAATAGTGATTTGCGTTCTCTACGAAAAGGGCGAAGCTGTCCGAGGTAACAGCCGAAAAAGGCACGGACGATGGCATTGACAAGGTCGGTGCGACTGTGGTTGTTGATGTTGCACTCGTCGAGCGAGTCGGCAAGGTCTCTGTCGAGCTTGCAGATAAGCCGCTGGTCTTTGTCGGGCGTGTCGTCCACTCTTTCCAACAGTGTAAGGAAACTGTTCCAACACGCTGTATCAGAGGAGTGTACTTCATCTGACTTAAAGTCTTTTTCAACTTCAAGCACAACTGCATCTTCAATCTCCGTCTGCTCCGTTTCGGGCTGCGGTTGAAGTGCTTCTATTTGCTCCACAGGTTGTTCTTCCTGTTTGCTCTCACTCATTGATAGGTCGGTATCATTGATGCCTGCTATCAAATCATTGATTTCCGGTATCTTCTTTGCCATGGGTTATATCTTGGTTTTTGGATTTGCTTTTGGCTGCTTGCGCTTCAGCTTTGAGTACGTTCTCTGTAAGGTGAAAGCCGTGCAGGAGGTGCGGACGCAAGGGGTCGGTGGTGTCGAACATCAACTTATAAAGCTGGTCGAACACGGGCTGTACGATGTCCTTTTGTCGGTCTAACGCCGCCATAGTACTGAACCGCTCCATGTCGGCACGTTTGGGGATGCGTGGTGTTACCGATCCATAGCGCGCAAAGGTGTCCCGGGCTTTTTCCCAGACGATGAGTTCGGCACGCTTTCCCACTCGTCCGTCGTGTTGGTTGGGAATGATGAAGAGTCGGGCTTGCATCTGTTTGCCAACGGCAGAGCGGATGCGGTCGATGAACATCAGGAAACTGGCGGTGGAGGGGACGGTAACGAGGTCGTAGTGGAACGGCACGGCGATGATGTCGGAATTGACGAACATCGGCACCAAGCCTTCCGCTTGCAGACTGCCGGGTGCGTCCATGAGCACCACGTCGATGCTGGGGTCGTTGCGCAGCTTCTCCATCAGGTCGGTCATCTTCGTCTTGCTGTCCGTCTCGGCATCCATCACATCGTAGGGCGTGTGTTGCTCTCCGTACTTGCGGATGTCTGCCTTGCGACACTTGACGATGGAGTGCTGGAAGTCGCAATCGACCACCAACACACGCACGCCTTGCAGCACCAGATAGTTGGCGAAGGTAACACAGAGTGTGGTCTTACCGACGCCGCCTTTCTGATTGGCGAATGTAACGATGACGGGTGTACGTAACATGGGCTGTTTGTATTGATTTACTCACAAAATTACCCACCTATCATAGGGGGGTACGAAATGCGCAACACTTTCTAACCACAGTTCGGCAAACTTCGGTTCGTAGGTTCGTTTTTAACAATAACCTTGGTTACTAACGACTGAAAAAGGAACGTTTACTTATGCAGAAAACCTGCCGTTCAAACGTCCCTTTTTTGTCGCATCAGCGTTTCAAGCTGCGTCCATCGTCCACATCGTCATAGCCGCCTTTTTGTCCCACTTCCCATTCACGATTGGCACTGCTTGCGCCTTGTCCTCCGTCCCTGGGCTTGCGCAGCTGGTCAAGCGGATTGCGTGTGGGGGCGGTAGGCTTTTGCATCAGCTTTCGTCCGCCCGTGAGTGCCACACGTTTGGACTTGCGCTGTCGTTGAAGGAGTGTTTGGTCGAAGTCCTCTTGGTTGAGTTCCACAATGGTATGCGTTTTGAAGTTGATGGCGTAGGTCGTGGGCTGTTCGCCTTTCGTGCGCTTGACCACATAGTCGGCGTCATACAGGCGTTTGCGAACGGAGCCGGGTGCTTCCTTGTCCTCGAATATTGCTTTGACTTTCTCTCGCGCTTGATCATTGCTTTGGCTTCGACTTTCCGATAGCGTAACCATTTCCGGAGCGTTCACCTTATATATATGGCATAGCAAATTCCGCTCGCTCTCGGTTGTGGGGTTGAATTTCTCCACGAATGCGATGCGGTTATTGCGGTCGATAGCGGCTGCCACGTCTGCTTGCAGGGATTGCGAACGCTTGCCTTGATAGAGTACGCCTTTCTTGATATAGGCATGATAGCGACGCAGTTTTATGAAAAGCTCGCCTTGGGTGATTTTGGCATTGACAGCCATGAGTTGATTGATGTAGTCCTCAATCCGCTTGAAGCGTTCTTCGGGTGTAGCGAAGTCTAAGAGTTCGTCCACGCCCAAAACGTGTGCGCCGTTGATGACTGTCTTTTGGCTGTGGTCAACGAGCATATAGCCGAAAGGGGCATCACGCCTGCCAAAGAAAACGATGTCCACGCCAAACTTCGCTTTCATTTCCTTTTGCAGTTCTTCTTTGTTGGCGCATACATCCCGATACTTCATCAGTATGCTTCTTAGTTGCCTGCCTCTCGCACGCTTGTTGTGGTCGGTGTGGAAAGCGGCTTCGATGTCCGACAGCGGCAGTTGTTTTTGCACCATGCCGCCATGCTTGACAAACACTTGGTTGTCTTTCTTATAGACCTCATAGCCCATTGATGTCATCACCGCTTTGAATTGGGCAAAGCTCGTGGCGGCGTATGTATTGGCGTTGGCGATGGCTTCCTCGGTGCTCTGCTGTCGCTTTGTACCTAAGATATTGTCGATGGCTTGTTGCGAGCGTCTACGCTCGTGGGAGTGGTCTAACTTCTTGCCGTCGGGTGCTACACGTGAGGTGATGATGTGCAAATGGGTATTGTCGGTATCGTTGTGCGCATAGACCAACAGTGGTTGTTCGGGGTGGTCATAGCCCATTTCGTGCAGATAGCGGTGGGCGAAGTCGAGAAGCTCGTCCACGGATTGCTCGTGTCCCTTATAGGATATAGCCACATGAAACTGCGGCTTTCGGATGCGCTGGTTACGTGAGGAATAGTTTATCAGTCGGTCGGTCAGTTCCTCTGTGGTGGGTGGACGCAGTTCGCCCAACCTGCCGAAGTTCTTCATTTCGACAAGACATGCCACGCCCTTGGCTACCTTTCGTTCGTTATAACCCACGGCATGGAAGTTGGTGCTGGAAGGTAATATGGTTACTATCATAGTTAGCGGTTACTTGAACTTCTCTGCTTTGGCGGTTACTATATAGAGTGCATCTTGTATTTCGGAAATGCGAGCTTTGGTTTCCTCGATACTTGGTAATAAGATGTTCTTGATGTAGGCTTCACTAAGATGTCCTGCTACTGCGAGTTCGTTGGCACGCTTTACCGACTGATTGAGGTTAATGCCTATCTTGGATAACTCGTACTGATAACTTCGGTAATACTTTGCGAGTGCATTGAGTAGGTCGATGCGCTCTTTAATACCTACAGTCGAGAACTCGGTTAATGCTTCTCTGATATACTGGGTGAGCGATTGAAAGTTACTCGCTTTCGCTTTTAACTCGGTTACTTCTTTCTCGGTCATTCGGATGATGACAAACTTGGTTCGTTTTTCTTCCATTGTTTTGTTCCTTTATATTTTGGTTATTGATGTCGTGATGCAGAGTATCCGAGTAACCAAGGTTACTTTGTTCGTTGGTTCGCCACACCTTTTCACCGATGAAATCGGCCTTTGTGTTGGCTGAAACACACTTTTGCCGTGGCAAAATGCGATGAAATCGCCCCGATGCGCAGCAAATCGGCAAGGAACTTTTGTTAGATACGAAACTGTGTTTTGTATAAACAAAAGTACAACTTGCTAGACAAATCCTGCAACGCAAAAAAGGTATTCCCATAGCTCATTTTTACACCAAAATTATCACTGAAAATCGCCTTGTCGGAAAATCACAACACTTTTCCGCGCATGAAATAACCTTGATTGCTTCGCACTTCGGTTCGAGTGGTTGTCAGTATCGAAGTATAGAGTATCCCAGTAACCTAGGTTACTCAGTAAATGAGCTACTATGTATCACGGATGAAAGGTTATCGTATATCCTCAATTCCGCAGTATTTTTCCTTGTGAGGTACTTTTATATATTGAAGTGACATTTTTGGGATTTATCCATTGATATGGGGATTTTCTGGGGTTCTTGGTTCTTGCATA
>ERZ772999.97-NODE-97-length-56283-cov-18.604432_pt1 | contig 56283 bp, 49 predicted proteins | sample MGYA00511467_ERZ772999 | MGnify/ENA primary metagenome ERZ772999 (study PRJEB29015, sample SAMEA2738064) | human oral metagenome | biome: human oral; feature: human-associated habitat; material: saliva | place: China | collected 2218 ... | reverse complement strand
CTTCACCTTCGGCACCCCCGACACCTACCCCACCATCCTCAACCAATGGTGAACACCCAACCACCGCATTAAGGCTCGCACCGTCGTGGGGTAGGACCACGGCCCCATCCCACCCGGAGGTAGGAGCGCGAAGATTACTGCTCAAAGCACCGAGTTGGTAGCGATCAGTGTCCACACAGCGGACATGGCCGGCTCCGCAGCCTATGCAACTGGTGGAAAGCGTTGAAATTCTGCGGTTCTTGCTCGTCTCCTGGTGTCTCCGGGGAGTTCATGTCCGCTGTGTGGACACCGGTCGCCGCTCATCAATCTGCCGTCCCCTGTTGGCAACCACAGCGACGAACCCTGTGAAGAGGTCTCCCGGTGTTGTCTGTAAGTTCGAACGAAGCCGGGTAGCAGTTCCTTTCGCAGCGGATCACGACTTGACTGAGGTGCACTGAGAAATCCTGCTATGGGGGCGTTGCGGAGCTGGCAGTCATAGTTTTGCGGATGCACCATAGGGGCCGCGGACTGACCCCTGGGCCCCAGTCCTCGGGCCTTAAGGTACGCCCTCGGGAGAAGGGCGCGTCCGCGGCGCGGCGGGGTGGCGAGGTGAATCCACTTCGCCGCGAGCCACCCGCATCCCCGGATCTTCCCGGCCACGCCCGGCGCGAACGTGAGCAAGCGCAATGGGACCTTTGCCGTGCTATCCGCTAACGTCTGAGGAATCAGTATGTTGAAGGGACCTACCGCACGATGAAAGATTCTGGGCGCGAGCCCGGCCGCAAGGACTCGGGGAAGCCGGGCAAGGCCGGTAAGAACGACCGCAACAAGCGCGACCGCAAGCTCCGCGACACCCTGGGCAACCCGTTCCTGTGGTTGGTGCCCTTCCTCCTGGTCGTCATCCTCGGCTGGGCCGTCTTCTCCTCGATGTTCGGCTACCGCACCATCGACACCTCCGACGGCCTGACGCTCCTGCGGGACAAGCCGGACACGATCAAGTCGATCACCGTCGTCGACGGCAACCAGCGCGTCGAGCTGGACCTCACCACCACCTACGTCCAGCCCAAGAAGAAGGGCATCGAGTCCCGTCCGGTGGGCAAGAAGGTCGAGTTCTCCTACACCGACGCCCAGGCCGAGCAGGTCGACCGCCTCGTGCAGGCCGCCGCCCCCAAGGAGGGCTTCAACTCCGTGGTGCCCACCACCAGCTGGTGGTCCTCCCTCATCCAGCTGCTCGTGCCGGCCCTGCTGCTGGGCGGCTTCATGTGGTGGATGCTGAGCCGCATGGGCGGCGGGCGCGGCGGCGCCATGGGCTTCGGCCGCTCCAAGGCGAAAGTCGGTTCCAAGGAGATGCCCGACGTCACCTTCGACGACGTCGCCGGCGAGGACGAGGCCGTCGAGGAGCTCGAGGAAATCCGCGAGTTCCTCTCCGAGCCTGAGAAGTTCCGCGCCGTCGGCGCCAAGATCCCCAAGGGCGTCCTCCTGTACGGCCCGCCCGGAACCGGTAAGACCCTGCTGGCCAAGGCCGTCGCCGGCGAGGCCGGCGTGCCCTTCTTCTCCATGGCGGCCTCCGAGTTCGTCGAGATGTTCGTCGGTGTGGGCGCCTCGCGCGTGCGCGACCTGTTCGACCAGGCCAAGGAGAACGCCCCCGCCATCATCTTTGTCGACGAGATCGACGCCGTCGGCCGCCACCGCGGCTCGGGAACCGGTGGCGGGCACGACGAGCGCGAGCAGACCCTCAACCAGCTCCTCGTCGAGATGGACGGCTTCGACGCCAACACCAACGTCATCCTCATCGCCGCCACCAACCGCCCCGACGTCCTGGACCCGGCCCTCCTGCGCCCGGGCCGCTTCGACCGGCAGGTCAGCGTCGAGGCCCCCGACATGGCCGGGCGCGCCGCCATCCTCAAGGTCCACGCCCAGGGCAAGCCCCTCAACGACGACGTCGACCTCGAGCTCGTGGCCAAGCGGACTCCCGGCTTCACCGGCGCGGACCTGGCCAACGTCCTCAACGAGGCCGCCCTGCTCACCGCCCGCTCCAACGCCCACCTCATCGACAACCGGGCCCTGGACGAGGCCATCGACCGCGTCATCGCCGGCCCGCAGAAGCGCACCCGCGTCATGCGCGACCACGAGAAGCGCGTCACCGCCTACCACGAGGCCGGCCACGCCCTGTGCGCCGCCGCCGGCGCCTACTCCGACCCGGTCACCAAGGTGACGATCCTGCCGCGCGGGCGCGCCCTGGGCTACACGCAGGTCATGCCCCAGGACGACAAGTACTCCACCACCCGCAACGAGCTGCTCGACCAGCTCGTCTACGCCATGGGCGGGCGGGCCGCCGAGGAGATCATCTTCCGCGACCCCACCACCGGCGCCTCTAACGACATCGAGAAGGCCACCGCCACGGCCCGCAAGATGGTCACCGACTACGGCATGACCAGCGCCGTCGGCGCCGTCAAGCTCGGCACCACCGAGAGCGAGACGGTCCTGGGGCTCAACGCCACCAGCCGCGACTTCTCCGAGCAGGTCGCCGCCACCGTCGACACCGAGGTCCGCAACCTGCTGGACACCGCCCACCGGGAGGCCTGGGAGATCCTCACCCGCAACCGCGCCGTGCTCGACCAGCTGGCCGAGGAGCTCCTCACCCGCGAGACGCTCCTGGAGAAGGACCTGGAGAGGATCTTCGAGGGCGTCATCAAGCAGCCCGAGCGGCCCCTGTGGCGCAGCGACGAGTCGCTGCCCGTCGTCGAGGCCGCCTCCGCCCCTGGCGGTGAGCCCGACGACTCCCACGGTGCTGGCGACTTCTGGGGCTACAACCATTGAGCCGGCCCGGGCCCGGTGGGCCCGGCAGGCGCGGAGAGACAGAGGCTGACCATGAGCTATGACGCCGAGGGCGTGCGGCGGGCGGTGCACGACCTGCTCGTCGCCATCGGGGAGGACCCCGAGCGCGACGGGCTGCGCGACACCCCCGAGCGCATGGCGCGCGCCTACGCGGAGATGTTCGCCGGCCTCGACCAGGACCCGGCCGAGCACGTCGAGCGGGTCTTCGACGTCGGGCACGAGGAGATGGTCCTCGTGCGTGACATCCCCATGTACTCGGTGTGCGAGCACCACCTGCTGCCCTTCCACGGGTCGGCGCACGTGGGCTACATCCCCAGCGAGGACGGGCGCGTCACCGGCCTGTCCAAGGTGGCGCGCCTCGTGGACGGCTACGCCCGGCGCCCCCAGGTCCAGGAGCGCCTCACCCGGCAGATCGCCGACGCCCTCGTCGAGCGCCTCCAGTGCCGGGGGGTGCTGGTGGTCGTCGAGGCCGAGCACCTGTGCATGTCGATGCGGGGCGTGCGTAAGCCCGGCTCCAACACGGTCACCTCCGCCGTGCGTGGCATCATGCGCAACGCCGCCACCCGCTCCGAGGCCATGAGCCTGGTCCTGGGCCGGCGGTCCTGAGGGCTGGTCAGACCTCGACACCGGGGAGGACCGGTGAAATAGTGGGGCGATGAGTCCCACGTACAAGAGGCTGCTGGTGGCGGTCGATGCCGGGCTGCTGCTCTACTGGGCGGCCGTCTTCCTCAATCTCATTCCCGAGCACCTGCGTTTCAAGGACTACTCCAACCAGGTCATCCAGGCCTGGAACTGGTCCTTCTTCCCGCTCGACGTGGCCGCCGCACTGACCGTCTTCCTCGGCGCCCACCTGACGCGCGTGGGCAGCAGGATCGGGGACCTGGTGCTGACGGTCGGGCTCATACTCACCTTCTGCGCCGGGTTCATGGCGATCTCCTTCTGGTCCTTCTACCGCGACTTCGACCCGTTGTGGTGGGGGCCCAACGCTCTGCTCATGATCGTCCCGGTGCTCGCCTTCGGCTCCATGGTCTGCCGGCGGCTCGAGACCGCGGAGAACCGGGCGTGACGGTCAGGGACGTGCTCTGCCCGTCCACGTGGGGGAGCGTGTGCCGCCCGGGTGCTCCCGCCGGCCGGACGGTGCTCGGTGCGCGGAAGGAGCGTCCGGGGGCGGCGGGCCACGGCGTGTGCGCCTGGCCGGCTCTCGGAGGCGCCATCATCTCCGAGGTGTCGGCGACCCTCGCCCTGCGCCAGGCCCTGAACCAGCCGGGCTTCTACGTCATGGTTGGGATCGGGTACGCGCTGGCCTTCATCCTCCTGTCGCTGACGCTCAAGGCTGGCATGCCGCTCGGTGTCGCCTACGGACTCTGGGGCGCCCTGGGCGTGGCGCTGACTGCCGTGCTGTCCATGCTTGTCTTCGGTGAGCCGATCACGGTGCTCGTCGCCCTCGGCATCGCGCTCATCATGGCCGGGGTGCTCCTCGTGGAGGTCGGGGCGCAGCGCGCAGGCACGCAGCACAAGGACGGTGAGGCGTCATGAGCGGGCTCTACCTGGTGGCGGCCATCGCCTCCGAGACCACCGGCACACTCTCGCTCAAGCTCGCCTCCGACGGTAGAGGACTGCGATGGTACGGCCTCGTCATGGCCGGCTACCTGGGGGCCTTCGCCCTGTTGACCCTGGCCCTCAAGGAGGGCCTGGCACTTGGTGTCGCCTACGGGATCTGGTCGGCCGGGGGAGTGGCCGTCACAGCAATCGCCTCACGGTTCCTCTTCGGTGAGCCGCTGACCCGCACTATGGTGGCCGGCATCGCGCTCATCATGGCCGGGGTGCTCCTCGTCGAGCTCGGCAGCGCGCACTGACAACGCCACCGGAGGCGATCGCGGGCCAGAATGTCCAAAACGGTGACAAAGGACCGCCAGTGCTCCTTGGCCGTCCATATGAACCGCGGAATCATGCGGTTCTCCTTCGTCAGTATGTGTCCGCTCCGAGCCTTTGTATCCGATGTGGACACGATCTCGCTCACTTCCTCCGCGGGCGGACTGGCCGAGCGGCCCTCGTGAGGGACGTGGCGTGGGCAGAAGGCTCTCTCGACCGGGGACATTCGACATTGACGGGTGCAGTCCACGCGTTCGGGGACAGGACGACCGTCCCCGAACGCGTGCCATGTCCCCGTCGGGCACCATCGGCACCCGGCCGCGCGGAGTGTCCCCGCCGGGAAACCGTGGTTGCACGACATATCCGGGCAGATCGCGCACCCAGGGATTGCGTCGCTGAGCGGCCTTTCAAGAGACCGCCTGGAAGGGGACGTTGAAGATGGTGGTCCAGCGGCCCTCGCCCTGGCTCACGCTCAGGCTGCCGCCCATGGACTTCATACGGCGCCGCGTCCTCTCCATGTCCGGCCCGACGAGCCGCGGTACCGACGAGGTCGGAGAAGTTCAGTGCCTTTACGGGGCTAAGACGAATCCGATCTGGTCAGTATCTTGCCAGATGCGAGTCGATGTTGAGATGGATGTTCTTGCGGGCGCGATATGAATTAGGCAGTTCCCTTGATGTCGTCCAGGTTCATGTGGGCGGCATCAAGGGAACTGCCTTGTGAGATGTTGGTTCCTATCGCATGTGGTGCGAAAATTAATGACGGTCAACTATCTGCGAATCGCACCTCTTCTTCGAAGAACGAAATGGGGTTTGGAGGGCTATGTGGTTAGGGTAGGCAAATGGGTAGTAGGCCTACTACTTTCGAGCAAGTCACTTTTGTTGGTGTGTGAAAGATGGCGGGTTCGTCGTGGGTATGCGTGGAGGTGGAGGCAGCGTGTGAAGGAGAACACAGAAGCAGAGCTCCTCCGAGGATGGCGGCGGAGAGGATGGGGGAAACGACCTTGCGCATGTTTGACTCCTTGCGGTGGTGAGGTGATGGCTTAAGTTTGGTCCGCTTTCCGGGACCGCACCAGCCTTCTTATGGATGAAATCACATGCGACTTTCTGTGGATATCGGTCGTTCCGGTGTGCTCAAAGGCGGAGGTGGTTGTGCGTCAGTCCATGGTTGTCGGCGGTGTGGGGTGGAGGGGGATGGTGAAGATGGTGGTCCAGCGGTCGATGGTGTGGGTCGTGTGGAGGGAGCCGCCGAGGGATTCGATGCGTTGCTGGGCTTGGAAGAGACCGAGCTGGGATGAGGTGGCGGTGCTGGTGGGTTGGTTGTGGTTGATGGGGTTGGTGCACATACATTCGAGGGTGTCGTTGTCGGCCTCGATGGTGAGGGTGGCGGTGCTGGACGGGGGTGTGTACTTGGCGGCGTTGTTGATGAGCTCGGCGATGATGCGTACGAGCTGTTGGCGGACGCCAGGGCCGATGCTGGGGTTGTCGAGCAGGTCTGTGCCGTGGGTGGTCAGGTGGGCGTCTCGGTGCGCGAGGGTTTCCCGGACAGCGCGGATGGTTTCGGTCAAGGGTGGTGGGGGTGAGGCGGCCAGCAGAAGGAGGGAGTCGTCTCCTTCTGCGGCGCTCATGGCTTTGAGGCTGCGTCGTAGCTGTTCGACAGCGGTGCGTACGGGGGTGATGATGGCTGCGAGCTCTTGGTTGAGGCGGGTGTTGTGAGGGTCGGCCAGGCGGGCTTGCTCGGCGATCATGACGGCGTGGCTGAGATCGCGTACAACGGTGTCGTGGAGTTCGGAGACGACCAGGCGCCGTTGCTGGTCGAGCTTGCGCTGGCGTTCCTGCTCGGCGACGTTGGCCTGGAGGCGGTGATGGCGGACCACCTCGCCGATCACCACACAAGGAGCACCAACGGTCGCTGCTAGGGTCAGCCCTTGAAGCCACGTTGGTGTTGCTGAGAGGTGTGCTAACGTCGTTGCGAAGGCGAGGATGTAGGCCATGTCGCGTCGGAGGCCTCGGCCCAGGAGCATGATGCAAAGCCCCCACGGCAGTAACACGGCTATGCTGCCTAAATCGTATGGGGAGGTGGCGGCGAACCAGGCGATGGCCAGGCTTGCGGCTGCTCCTGCGGCGGGAAACCGGGATGCCAGGGGCAGGCAGGCCAGGCTCATGGCGGTGACCAGAAATGCGGAAGGAGTAAGAGGGACGCCTATGGTCACCGGTGAGGTGCTGAGGAGCAAGATGGCAACTCCTGCATGGAGCAGGTGGGTGCGTCGCGTGGGGTGCCATGTGAAGGATGTCTGAGTGTCGAAGGCAAGAAGAGACATACGAACCGCTCTCGGGACGGGCAAACTCAGTATCATTCTTCCATGCGGACAGATGCTCTCTCGAATAGTTTAAGCGACAACAATGACTCGGAGAAGATCCGGGTCATCGTCGTTGATGACGACCCCTTTGTCCTGCAGGCTCTGAGGGCCTACCTGAACGAAGCGCAGGAGATCGAGGTGCTCAGCACCTTCGGGTCTGCAAAGGACGCCTTCGGCTTCCTGCGGAACTACCGGGTCGACGTGCTCATCACCGATGTGCGGATGCCGGGAATGGACGGTCTTCAGCTCCTCACCAAGGTCAAGCAGGGGATGCCCGAGGTTGCTGTGATCGTCCTCACCTCCTTCGATGATGATGAGGCTATGCGGACCGCGTTGGACCGGAAGGCCAACGGTTTCCTGCTCAAGGACTCCTCGGCGGAGGAGGTGGTCCGGGCCGTCATCGCCGCCCACCACGGCGGAACGACGATCTCCCCGGCCACCACCTCCCGCCTCGTCTCCCAGTACCTGCGCCCCGTTCCAAGCTCGCGCCCCGGTGTTACTGAAGCTGAGCAAGCTGTGCTGGATCTCCTCTGTGAGGGGTACTCCAACGCTGAGATCGCCGACCAGCTCTTCATCTCAGAGGCCACGGTCAAGAGCCACGTCTCCCACCTCATGAAGAAGTACGGCGTGTCCTCACGCCTCAAGCTGGTCGTTGCCACTCATCAGGAGAGGTGAAGGCTATCCTCTCCTGATGAGTGGCTCCGGCCGGTTGTGTCACCTGGGGAGCCGGAGCGCTCCCGCCCCGTACCAGGTGTTGCCTCCGCCTGTGATGGGTTCGCATGCCAGAGCCTGCTTCTCGCTCGGGCATGAAATCGGGGTGGCCGACGTCGTCAGCTGCTTCTTGACGTCACCCGCCGGTACTCCACGAGACCTGAGTTCCGCCGCCGCGGCCGCGACCTGGGGCGCCGCGAACGAGGTTCCGATCTGGTACCAGTAGTACCTGCAGGAACCCCCTCCTGAGGGGCAGTCGCTCAGGACCTCGTCGGTTCGAGGAGAGCCGTCGTTGTTGAGCGCGCCCAGCTCACGGAGTCTGCCCGCCGATGCCGTGGTGAGGATTCCCGACTCCGGCCCCTGGGCCACGGCACCGTTCTGCCTTGCTTGAGGCGGCTCGCCCCCGAAGGCGACGATGTCGAGCGCGGCTCCAACATTGGAGTAGGCGGTCCGAGCCCCCTTCTTGGTGATGGCCCCGACGGTGATGACGTCGTCGGACTGGGCGGGCATGGTGACGCACTGATCGGTCACGGGACGCTCTGCCTGAGCGGACCAGCCCGAGCTGTACGGGTCCGATGTGCCATGGTCGAGATCGTAGGCCTCGTTGCCGGCGGCGGCCACGAGGACCACCCCGTGATCGGCGGCGTACTTCAGTGCCGAGGTCACCTTCTCCAGGTCGGCCTTCTGCTGTGCCCGCTGCTCGGCCGTGTCGGCGGGCGCGTTGTCGCAGTAGCGGAACCAGGGGTCGACGGTGAAGCTCATGACGAGGACGCTGAGATGCGCGTCCGCCCCGTACCGGATCGCTTGGCTGACGGCGTCGGCGGAGAAGGTGCCCGTCCGGTCCCCGGCCTTGAGACTGACGATCTTGGCCCCGGGAGCGGCCCCGACAGTGCCGTGCCCGTCCGCTGCGGCCGCGATGATCCCGGCGACGGAGGTTCCGTGACCGAAGCCGTCATGGGCGGGATCGTCACAGGCAGTGTCTCCGTTGCAGGAGTCCCCCGACAGGAAGGACTTGCTGCTGGCGGAGTCGTATGCGGCGGTCAGATCGGGGTGAGAGGCGTCGACACCGGTATCGATGACGCCCACGGAGGCGCCTTTGCCGGTGGAGGGTGAGCCCGGGCGGTCCTGCCAACTGAGGTACCACTGCTTGGACTGGAGGGGATCGCCCGGAAGCAGTGAGCCGTGAGAAGATGAATCGACCGAGGCGGCGCCGGCCGTCGTGCTCCCCGCGCCCAGGAGCAGCAACAACGTAGCGCAGACGGCCAGTGCCCTCCTGCGGTGACGAGGTGAGCTTGCGGGCGCCTCTATGCTCACCACCGGGCCACCTCCTCGTAGAGCTCGCGAACGGGGGCGAGGGTCAGGATCACCGAGCCGTTGTGCTCGATCCAGGACAGGAAGCCCGCCTCACCGTTGTACGGAGCGCGCTCCCTACCCACGACGAGGTCGACCACGTGTCCACGACGGCGCGCGGCGGTCACCAGGGCCGCGTCTTTCTCGATGTCTCCGGACAGGGCGTCGCCGTGCTTCTCCAGGAGGTCGCGCAGTGCGAGGAGGTCGGCCTCGACCGAGTCGCGGCTCTCCGGAGAGGGCTGATCGGTGCGGGGAATCCACCCCATCATTCCGGGCTCGTCCCGGGAGGCCAGGACGGTCTGGACGGAGTCTTTGATGTCGGAGCGTTTGATGCGGCTCATGATGGTGTTCCTTAGGTTGTGGCTGATTACTGGTGATGGGACTGCTGAGGGGACTGGATGTGCTCATTCATCCAGTTGTCCTCCAGGCGACGGCGATCCACGATCGACTGCCGGGAGCTGAAGACGTGGCCCTCGCCGGGGAAGACGGACAGGGTGACGTCGGCGTCGGCGACCAGGAGGTTCTCGTACAGGTAGAGCGACTGTTCGGGAGTCGTCGCTGAGTTCTCATCGGAGTCCCCGCAGGTCAGCAGGAAGGGGATATCCCGGTGTGCGCGAGTGCTGGGAAGGATGGTCATCATGCTGTACAGGCTGGGATCGGAGGCGGCGGTGCGCCGGTCGTGCTCGAATCCCGACGGCGTCGCGTATCGGTCGTACGCGCCGCTACGCAGGAGTACCCCCCTAGGGGAGGACATGCCGCGCAGCACCGAGACTGCCGCGAGCGCCGCGCCGAAGCTATGGCCACCCAGGAAAGGTGGGATCGGAGACTTCGGCAGCTCGGCAGCGATCACTCCCAGGGCGGCCTCCCAGGCCTGGTGCAGCTCGGCCAGGATCTCCTCTGCGCGGACCTCGGCCAGTGCCTGGTAGTCGATGCCCACACGCACTACAGGGCGCGAGCCCGCGTGGCACCACCGGACGCTGTCCGGCTGCAACGAGCCCAGGTCGATGGGAGCGGGATCGGATGCCTCGATCGGCAGTGCCCAGGAGCTGTCGAACCAGACCAGCGGGACCGACCAGCGTGTCGACTCGGACAGGGTGATATCGACCGTGCGTTCGGGAAGAATTCGGGTAATCACGGTTCCGGAGACGTTGCTGGCTGGATCATCCGACGAGGGGCACCACAAAATGGGGGACGAGGAGGCCTGAGGAGCGTCGGTCGCTTCGGCGGTTCCGCCGATTCCCACCAGCCGGTGTGAGCCGTCGGAGGTGATGACTTGGACGTTGTCGTCGGTCCCGCCGGGAAGGAGGCGGTCGATCGGGCTATCGCTGGTCCAGGAGCCCCCGGCCCACCGCAGGACGTGGGGTGCACCGAGCTCGACCCATACCCCGGTCAGTCCAGGGATCCCGGTGTAGTGGCTGACGCCGTCGGCGACGGAGGCGATTACCGAACCGTCCTCGGTGGAGTAGGAGATCGTCTCATCGACCAGGCGCTCGGTGAAGACCACCGTGCTTCGCCCGCCCAGGGAACGGTGGGCCACCGATCCGCGGGGCAGATCACCGATGAGAGATACCGACGACGGCGATTCGCCTTCCCGGTCTTCCTCTCTCTTCCCGTCGTGGAGGTCGACGAGGTAGTGGGGGACATGGTCCTCCCGCATGAAGGCGGCCAGTTCCTCGGGCGTGCCGGCCACTCCGATGAGGAAGGGGGAGCCGGCCTCGAGGAGGACCACCGATCCCTGAGGCACCCCGGGAAGCGGTGTGTCGTCGAGCATGACGGTGCACATGGAGGAAGTGAAGAACTCCTCCACCAGGGCGTCCGGCCACAGCTCGGCGTCGCCGCTGTGACGAGTGACGACCTCGGAGGGCTGGTACTCCTGACGCAGCCACACGACGTGGTCCCCGAAGTGCCACAGGCGGGTCGAGCCGGCCGGGTTGGGGCGAAGACCCAGAAGGGAGCGCGTGCTGGTTCCCCATCGGGATGCGGTGGTCCCGACCTCGTTGCAGGCGCTGACCTCGACGCGCCCGTCGTCCTGCCAGGTGGACAGGACCCAGCCCCGCGGGCCGAAGGGCAGGGGCAGCCCGTCACCGCGCTCGGAGAAGAGGAACGGGTGGCCGGCGCTGACGGTTCCCAGGTAGCCGTGTGGCACCGGGGAGGAGACGATGTCGCCGGACTGCCGGTCGTAGGTGACCCCCCGGTAACGGAGCAGGTTCATGCGAGTCCTGGGAGAGGTGCGGAAGACCGGGGCCTCCAGCACTGCTCGGGTGCCGGTGCGGTGGTCCACCAGAGTGTGGATGCTGAGTCGGTTGAGTCCTTCTCGCTGGTGCTCGATGGGAAGGGGCGTGACCGTCGTGCTCATGCGGGCACTCCTTTCTCTACTCGGGCGAGGGTTGGGGTGGGCACCTCGCGGAGCCTGCCGAACTCCATGCGGTAGGCCCGGTCGGTTGCGGCGAAGAGGCGGGCGTCGTGGGTGGTGACGACGATGCAGTGATCGCGTTTGAGGTCGAGCAGCGTGGCGATGAGGCGATCGGTGGACTCGTCGTCCAGGGCCGCTGTGGGCTCATCGAGCAGGAGCACTCGCGGGTTGAGGGCGAGGGTCCGTGCGATCGCCAGACGCGCGCGCTCTCCACCGCTGATGCGTGCCCCGCGTTCCCCGAGCATCGTGCTCGTTCCGGAACGGTCCCCCAGGCGGGACAGATCAAGGCCGACTCTGCTGCACAGCTCGTGGATTCTGGCCTCGCTGATGCCGGGGCAGACCGCCTCGAAGTTCTCCTTGAGAGTGCCGTTGCGGAAGAACGGCTCCTGGGGGCAGTACTGAACGATGCTGTTCCAGGCCTCGGTGCCAGTGACGACGGGGGAGAAACCGGCGACAGTGATGCTGCCCTGCGAAGGGTGGTTGGCTCCGGCGATCAGGCTGAGGAGGGTCGACTTACCGCTTCCGGACGGGCCGACGATGGCGACGATCTCTCCGCAGCGGGCGGTGAGGCTGACCGAGTCAAGAAGTACGGTGCTGCTCATCCCGGCGGAAACCGAGTAGTCGGTCTCCCTAACCAGCAGTGCTCCGCCGTTGGGGACGTCGACCGGTGCCGGGGGAGCCTCGTACCACTCCTCCTTCGACTCGAGGAAGTCGCTCACGCGAGACAGCGCGGACCATGACGTCGCCAGGCCCGTGCGAACCCCGGACGCTGCCTGGAGCGGGCCGTAGAGTTGGGGCGTGAGGGCGGCCAGGGCGGCCAGGGCCCCGGGAGTCATGTCCCCCTGGACCACGGAGTATCCGCCGATGATGAGCACGGCCACGGTTCCCAGGGCGCCGACGAGGTCCAGTGACGAGGAGAAGGCGCTGTCGAGGGTGATCATGCGAGTGTAGGAGGCACGTACTCCGGCGGCCGACTCCTCGGCCCGACGCCGGTCCGTGGGGATGTCGGCCGCTGTGCGGGAGAAGAGGTGGCCGGTGACGCCGACGCGCTCCACCACGGTGCCGCTGAAGACGGACATGGCGTCGAGCATGCGGTCGGTGGTGGCACTGAGCGTTCGGGAGACCCGCTCCGTGGGCAGGGCCAGGATCAGTGCCAGTGCGAGGACCACCAGGGTGATCGTGAAGGACCGGGTCCACATGATGCTCAGCAAGATCCCCAGTCGGGCGATGAGGCCGAGGGCCTGCGGCAGAATGGTGGACACGAAGGTCTGCGCCTGGGCAGTGTCATTCGTGATCCGTGAGAGCAGGGAGCCTCCCGGTTCGGCGCTGACGGTGGATGAGGACAATCGGGTCAGCTTGTTGAGCATGAGGATCCGCAGGCGCTCCTGGAAGCGCTGCCCGGTGAATGCGGTCATGCGTTGCGAGGCCACGCTGACCACCGTGCTGGCGACTGCGGCGCCTGCGGCCAGAAGGCCTGGTAGGAGAATGCCCGTCGTCGTTGGGTTCTGGGTCAGTCTGTCGATGATGCGCTGGAGCATCAACGGAGAGATGGTGTCCAGGGTTGCCTGGACGGCAAGGAGGAGCGCCGCGATGATAATGGAGAGGGCGGAGGCTCGTAGCGCCCGGCCGCATGACGAGGCCAGCACGCGCCGCACGGAGGTCAGGCCTGAAGGGCGAGCTGCCGAGTGCGCCATGACTGAAGCACCTCCCTGCACTCACGTAGGCCAGACTGCACGTGGGCATCGGACGGGTCGGCGGAGTTCATCGAGACGACGGCGGGGTAGGCGGAGACGTCGACTCCAGCCTCACGAAGCGGGGCGATCTGCTCGGAGTCGCGGTCCACCCACAGGATGGTTCCGTCGAGCTCGGAGTCGTTGACGTCGTGATTCTCCATCACTTTGAGCGCAGCGCACGCGGCGCACGTCGGAGACAGAACGATGAAGAGCTGATCGTGATGTGTGTCGTCGATCTCGACACGGGTCAGTCGGTTCCACAGCTGCATCGCAACGGTCATGACGACGGCCGAGGCCAGTGCCACCACGAGGCGAAGGGGACGGGGGCTCGCGATCTCCTCGCTGCTGACCGCACTGGCTAGCAGGGCTGCGGCAGTCAGGGCGCAACCCCAAATGTGGGCGGGGCCGACCTTCATGCCCTCGATGCCGAAGCAGCCGCACTCCTGGCCCTTGAGCGTTGTGGCTCCGACCACGAACCCGGCGTAGATGATGGCGAGAAGGAGGGAGACGATCCGATGGCCCGGAATGGCTAGCGCGATGGCGGACACGATGATCTCGGCGGCGATGACGAAGTTGCTCGAGAGGTGGAAGCGAAGGAAGTTAGCGCCTTCCGGCCAGGCGAGGCGGGTGCGGGCTGCGGCCCAGATCTTCGCTCCTGCGGTCCCTAGGAGGACCCCGGTCGCTCCTCCGATGAGTAGTGTCAAGAATAGGCTGTTCATAATGAACTCTCCTGAGCATTAGAAGTGGAATCTGAATCGATGATGATGCCGGACTCAATAGCGGACTCGATGATGGGTAAAATTGGGGTCGGTTCGGTGGAATGGAGGGCCTCATCAAGGAGGGACCCGTTCTCCTCATCCAGCTCGTGGATGGAGAGGCGATGGAGGTCTGCCAGTGTCCAGCCCCCGTTCTCCAGGTGCGTCAAAGTCATTCCGTCAGCGAGCCTCCAGCGCTCAGCCATGAGGTCACCCACCTTTCTGTCTCTACGGTCTTCTTGACGTCGAGTGCGTACTTCTGGCGAAGGAAGGGGTCTTTTCCGATCAAGGTCATCCCGTCGACGTCGATGCAGTCCTGGGCGGCGAGGGATCCGTCGGCCAGCTCCTCCTGCCAGGAGGGCCACATCTCGGCGGCCTCCTTGACGGCGCGCAGGCGGGCCGCAGCATGGTCGTTGACGGGCTCCTTACCGAATCTGCGGAACAGCGCGGCGTCATAGGTGCGAATGCCGTTCCGGACCTCCATGGAGCGCTGCTCAACAGGAACCTGGGCGAAGGCGACGATAACGTCTGGGTCATGGGCTGGGCGGTACAGCGAGTCCGATGACGGCGATGAGTCGCTGGAGACTGTCCACAGGAGCTGGGCCACCCGCGGTGGGAGTCCCTTGAGGGCCTCCTCCCACGAGGACAGTGACACGATCCTTGCGACATCGATCATCTGAATGGCGTCAATGCTGAGCCACTGCGGGTCTGGCTCCACGATGATCGGTTCGGAGTCTTCCGAGGCGTGCTCATGCTCGTGTGAGTCCGATTTATCCTTCTTGGACAGCAGTCGCTGGAAGAAGCCCCCGCCTTGGGAATCCTTCTTCGCTTCACTCGGAATGGAGCCGATGAGGTCCCGAATGCCCCGTGCGTCGATGTCGTTCGCCTCGGTCTCAGATGGTGCGGAGTCACCGTTCGGAGCGGGTGCCGTGAGAGCATTGAGATAGCGCAGGATGATGTCGTCAACGGGCATTGACGCCGAAGAGAATCGGGTGGCAGAGGTGTTCCGGTGCAGGGCCTGGGTCAGTACCTCTTCGGCGGCCTCGAGGCTGATGACGCCGGTGCTGTACTGCTCGGGCGGCAGGGTCTGAATAGAGTCGTTGGTGAGTCGCGTTCCGGGAGCCTTGTGAAGGACCTCGGTGAAGAGCGACTGTCCGAAGGGCGGCCTGACGTCCGCGATGCGGGCGAGGACGAACCGAAGCGAGGCGGACGTGTGCCTGGCTGCGAGCGTGGACTCATCAACCTGCTCCCAGGTTCCCGTGCTGTTGATGAGTAGTTGGTTTCTGTTGACCCAAGGCGTATCGTGAAGACTCATTGGTGTGGACCTTGATCTGGGGGACTGGATTGAGGGCGGGGCCTGCCCTGCGCCGCTGCTACGGTGCGGGACAGGCCCCGTGTTACGTCTGGATCAGTAGCAGTGGCAGGTCTGGCGGATCTTGCCGCGGCAGTTTCCACCGGTGTATCCCTTGCTCATGCAATGGCGGTCGCACTCGTAGGCGTTCCAGGGGCAGCCGAAGCCTTCGGCCCCCTCGATAGGGGCGTGGGTTTCGGCGTTGAGGGCCTTGTCGGCGTCGACCAGGTTAGCGGTGCGGCGGGTGAACTTGTCCATTGGTGTGTTCCTTTCTGGTGGTCCTCCCCGGGCGGTTCCCGTGGGAGGTTGTGAGGTGCGCGGGTGAATGTGTCTGCGCACCTTCCCCGGATTGGGGGAAGCCTGTGGTGCGATGCTGGCGGCACCGAGGTGCCGGAGTCACTCGCAAGAAAGATGATTCAGATGGTGTGGTCCTGTGCGCTGCAATATCGCTGATTGAGTTAGTAACAGCGGCAGGAGGTCTTGAGTATTCCTCCGCAGTAGCCGCCCCGGTATCCGGAGTACCTGCAGTGACGGTCGCACGGAGACTCGTCGGTAGGGCACTTGTATTCTGCTCCCTCGGTGGGTGTATGTGTCTCTGAATGAAGAGCCTGCTCAAATGTCACATCCGCAAGAGCGGTGGATCGGCGAACAAAATGAGGCATGGGGTGGTCCTTTTATCATCTCTCGTGCGAGTAGTGCAAGACGTTAGTGTAAGCAGTAATGTCTTCGCCTTGCCTTGGCTGATATGAGAAGATTACGGGGATGCCTATCTGGAGGAAATTCTCCGAAGGGCGGTATTTATGGGAGTGAGTCCTCCCTAAGGATGACTCGCCGGATATCTGATGCGGAGAGGGGTGGGAAGGAAAATGTGGGCTGTCAGATGCTCGGCATCTGACAGCCCACATTTAGTGTTTTCCTGAGTTTCCTCCAGGGTGTGGAGAGCGGGTGCGGTCTGGCTCAGTAGCAGCGGCACTGGAGGTTGAGCCAGGAGCCGCAATAGCCTCCCCTGTAGCCGATGCTTCGGCAGCGGTTGTTGCAGGCGTACTCGGCGCCGGGGCAGCTGAAGCCCTCAGCACCTTCGATGGGGGCCTGGGTCTCGGAGCTGACGGCCTGGCTGAAGTCGCTGTTGCTCAGGGTGGTGGTGCGGCGGGTGAACTTGTCCATTGGCGTGTTCCTTTCTGGTGGTCTCCCTGGATGATTCCTTTGGGAGGCTGTGGGGGTGTGCGGGTGAGTGCATCCGGGCACCTTCCCCGGACTGGGGAAGACTGTGATGTGGCGTCTGAGTCTGCGTTGTGCATGTATCTGCCACCGAGTTGGTGTCACTCTATGGGGGTGGCTCGCACAGAAACACACAACGAAGGTAGGAAATATTCCTTCCTGTCATCCGTGAGGGGGTGAGATGCTCTTCGGGGTGTCGAGTATGGTCAGTATGTGGTGTGCGGGGCCGCTTCCAAATGTCTGGAAGCGGCCCCGCACGTGATGGGAGTTAGTGGCAGCGGCAGGTGGCGGCAGCGAATCCTCCGCAGAACCCTCCGCGATATCCTTTGCTCAAGCAGTGGTTGTGGCACTGATGTTCGTTGAAGGGGCAGGCGAAGCAATTGCTGGTTTCGAGGGGATAGCGGGTCTCGGCGTTCATGGTGCCTCTGAATCTGTTGTCGCTCAGTGACGTGCGGCGCCGGGAGAACATGTCCATGTAGTTCTCCTTCTTCATGTGAGTTCTGTGTGGGGTGAGGAAGCTGTCATCGGATGTGGGTGTGTTTCCGAGTCTTCGGTATGTGATCAGTCCTCTGCGAGCGCCATGACCGGCGGCACCGAGGCTGCCCGTCCGGCCGGGCGCAGTGAGGCCAGCAGGCCGACGGCCAGGGTCGCGGCAAACATGCCGATCAGCGCGAGGTAGGGGATGTGCACAGACATACCCTTAGCGGCCCCTCCCGCCGCAACCGTGCCTGCTGCGCCAAGGAACATTCCGATGAGGAGACCGAGGCTCCCCCCCACGGCCGCCAGGAGGGTCCCCTCGGTGACGATGAGACGCCGGATCTCCTGGCGGGAGCTGCCGGTGGCGCGCAGAACCCCGATCTCTCGAATCCGCTCCAGAACTGAGACGTCCGTGGTGTTGGCCAGCCCGGACAAGGCGATGACCAGGGCGGCGCCCAGAACCAGGCAGACGATGAGGGCCATCCTCGTGATGAGGGATGACATCTGCTCACTGGCGGCGGCGCTACCGGCCACCATCAGAGCCTGACCTCGGACAGCCGCATTGAGGGCGTGCTCGGTATCGGATGTCATGGAATTGCCGGTGGACCGAACCCACATGGTGGTGTTGGTAGGGGTATTGCTGTTGATGCGCTGAGCCACTGCCGGGCTGATGGCGGCGCCCCAGCCTTCCTGGACGCGAGCCGTCAGCTCAACACTTCCGGTTGCCCCGGTCAGGGTGACTGTGGCGCCATCTGGAATGTTATAGATGCCGCCCACAATGAGGGTCTTGTCATCGAGGCCCTCCAAGCCGCTGGTGGACCGTGCAATAGGTGCGATACTACTGGTGTCGATGACGTCGACAGTAATGTCCTTCGACTTTCCATCGATGGTCTGGGTCAGGCCGAGGGAGGGAACATAGGTGACATCCTTGACTCCGTTGACTGCTTTGACCTGCTTCGTCAGCTGCGCGGTATCGGTCTGCGGCGTGACCCCGAAGATCCTGGCGTCCACGGGTGAGCTGTGGCCGAGGATGGCGTCGAAGGAGGCGTTCAAGGAGGACAGGCCAACGAAGAGCGCTGACCCCACCAGGACGCAGACGAAAAGTGTGGCGGCGGTCGCGGCGGACCGTCCGGAGTTGCGGGCCAGGTTCCGGGTAGCCAGGCGCAGGACCGGGAATCGCGCGTCACCACTGATTCTGCCGATGAATCCGATGATGGCGGTGACGAGCAGAGGAAGGCTGAGGACGGTCCCAACGACGACGACGGCGCTCCCACATGCTGTGATGTAGATATCGGATGCCTGAACGCCGAGGGTGACCACGGCCGCACCGATGACGGCAATGATGGCTCCGGCGACGGCGCTCCACATCCGCCTGCGTCCGGCCTGCTTGGTGCTTGCGACCTGTCCTGTGAGAGCCATGAGCGGTGAGATGCGGGTGGCTGTGCGCGCAGGGCGCAGAACGGCAATGAGGGTGACCAGCGTCCCCAAGGCGACGGTGAGCCCAAGGGACACCGGCGAGATGGTGAGCTGATCCGCCTTGAGGTCCGCGAAGGTTCCTGAGGACACCGCGATGGCACCGATACTGGTTCCGAGTGCCGCGCCCAGGACGGAGCCGACCACACCCGTCATGAGTCCGGTGCGCAGCACGGCGAGCATCACCTGACGGCGGGTTGTGCCGATGCAGCGCATAAGTCCGACCATGCGTGTCTGGCGCGCCACCAGTGTGCTGAAGGTGGTGGCGATCACGATGATGGCGACGACCGCGCAGACCGGGGACAGGAGGTTGAGGATGGTTGAGATGATCGTCCCTCCTAATTCTGCTTTAGCTCGCTGAGAGATGGCCTCGCCCGCGCTCTGAACTGATGCGGTGGGCTGGACCGAGTGAACGGTCTGAGACACCTTGGTGAGGAGTGCGCTGGCGTCCGTTCCCGGCTTCGCCTTCACGTACAGGCTGCGGTAGTCCATACGAGCGCCCATCGCCTGGAGCTGCTCGGCGGTGGCGTAGAGGGTGCCGGTGCCGATGTCCTTGCTGTCGGCCCCGGCGGAGATGATGCCGACCACCGTGGGAGCTGAGTGGACGGCCTTAGCGTTGTCTTTGTCCTTGGTTGTGAGGCGGATGGTGTCGCCGACGCTCAGGCCCTGCTGCTCGGCGAGGTCGGAGTCGATGGCCACCTCACCGGTGGCGGTGGGGAGCCGGCCGCTGCTCAGGGTGGTGAACTTGGTAAGCGCCGGGACGTCCTGGACGGCGACCTGGGCTCCGACGGCGCTTAGCTGCTTGGGCAGGTCGAGCCACAGCATGTCCCAGTGGGCACCACGGACAGAGCTGACACCGTCAAGGGCGGAGACCCGGTTGAGGAGGGAGTCGTCCAGGGCGCCTTCCGTGCTGTTGGCTCTACGACCGTCTTGGACGACGACAGCGGCGTCGCCTACGGACACCCGCGCGCTGGTCTGCGTCTGGGTGCGGAAGGAGTCGGAGATGATGAAGGCGAAGGCGATGAGGGCGGCGCTCATGGCTACGGCCACGAGGGCGGCGGCGGTGCGCCGTAGGTCGAGGAGGGAGGGCATTAGCGGGCCTCCATTCCTGTGGCGTAGGGGCTGCCGAAGCCGAACATCTGGGTTGCGCTGGGAGGCGCGGCGTGGCGGGCGCTGTAGACCGCGGCGGGACGGGGCTCGGGGGCGACGGGGGTGGTGCTTGCCCTGGAGGTGCGGTGGGGTTCTGGCGCGGCCGGCGGGGTGATGGCCCGGCGCGCCGGTACGGGGCCGGCCGGGGTCGTCACGGCGTCGAATCGTGCAGTGGAGTCGGGGTGGGTGGCTGGTGTCGTCATCGGTGGTGCGGGAGGGGCCGGTTGAGCGGGGGTGACGGGTGCCTGCTGGGCTGGGCGGGCGGTCGGTGCGGTGTGGGTGCCGGGGGTGTGGTGGACGGTGTCGTCGTTGGTGATGCGTCCGTCGCGTAGGCGGATGATGCGGTTGGTGGTGGCTGCGGCTTGTTCGTCGTGGGTGACCATGACGACGGTCTGGCCCAGGGTCTGGCACATGTGGGCTAGGGTTTGTAGCAGGTTGGCGGCTGAGGCGGTGTCCAGGGCGCCGGTGGGCTCGTCGGCGAAGATGACTTTGGGACGTCCCACGAGGGCTCGGGCCACGGCTACGCGTTGCTGCTGTCCGCCGGAGAGCTCGTTGGGGCGGTGGGTGAGGCGCTCGGTGAGGCCGAGGACTGAGATGACGGCGTCGTACCAGTCCCGGTCCGGCTTGCGGTGTGCCAGGCGCTGGGGTAGGAGGATGTTCTCCTCGGCGGTCAGGGTGGGCAGCAGGTTGAAGGATTGGAAGATGAAGCCGAGCTGGTCGCGGCGTACGGCGGTGAGCTGCTTGTCCTTCATACCTGACAGATCCTGTCCGGCGATGAAGACGCTGCCGGAGGTGGGGGTGTCCAGGCCCGCCAGGCAGTGCAGGAGGGTGGACTTGCCTGAGCCGGAGGGGCCCATGATGGCCGCGAACTCTCCTTCGGTGATGGTGAGGCTGACCGTGTCCAGGGCCACGACCTGGGCTTCGCCCTCGCCATAGATCTTGCTTAGCGCGCGGGCCTCAACCACCTTGTTGACGGTGGGACTGATGTGTGGAATCTGGTGCGGCATGGTGCTTCTCTTCCTTCCGGGCGGGGCCGCGGCCGGTGTGCCGCACAGTCCCCGTGATAGATGGGTGGATACCTTGAGGCTAGGAATCGCGGAGAAGAACCGGAATGCGTCGAAGGGACGGACTGCGGCCAGCGTCTCCGCCTTTCGAGGGAGGCCCGCTGCCGCCGGCAGTGGTGTGGCCCCATCACTTCGACCAAAACTTCATAATCGACCCGGCTCCGTGTCTTCTATGAAGTTTTGGTCGAAGTGAGGTGCCCTGACCCCGCCGGATCGTGTCCCGGCTCTCAGTGTGAGGTGGGCTGAAGATGTTTCGGTCCTCCCGCTGCGGCGGGCCAACCGTTAGCCTGACCCCGTGACGAATCTTCCCGCCGCCGCCCCGGCCCCCCTGCCGGGGTTCGTGCCCCGCGACCGGACGCTCCTCATGGGCGTCCTCAACGTCACCCCCGACTCCTTCTCCGACGGCGGCCGCTGGGCCGACCCCGAGGCGGCCGTCGCCCACGCCCGCGAGCTCATCGCCCAGGGCGCCGACATCATCGACGTCGGCGGGGAGTCCACCCGCCCCGGCGCCCAGAAGGTTGACGTCGACACCGAGATCTCCCGGGTCCTGCCCGTGGTGCGCGCCCTCCTCGCCGACGGGGCAGGCAGTGCCGACGGGCCCGGCGCCTCCGGCAGCGCCATCGTCTCGGTGGACACCATCCACGCCGCCACCGCCGAGGCCGCCATCGACGCCGGCGCCCACATCATCAACGACGTCTCCGGGGGCCTGGCCGACCCCGCCATGCACGACCTCATCGCCCGCACCGGCGTCGTCTACGTCTGCCAGCACTGGCGCGGCGACCCCGAGACCATGGACCGGCTCACCGACTACCCCGGCGGCGTCGTCGCCGGAGTCGAGGCCGAGCTGCGCGAGCGCCTGGCCGAGCTGGACGCTGCCGGGGTGGATCGTGCCCAGGTGGTCCTGGACCCCGGCCTCGGCTTCGCCAAGACCCACGCCCAGTCCTGGGAGCTGCTGGCGGCCACCTCCCGCCTCATCGCCGACCTGGGCCGGCCCCTCCTGGTCGGCTCCTCCCGCAAGCGCTTCCTCGCCCAGGCCGCTGAGGCCGAGGCCACCCCCGTCCAGCGCGACGCCGTCACCGCCGCCACCACCGCCCTGGCCGCCGCCTCAGGCGCCTGGGCCGTCAGAGTCCACGAGGTCCCGGCCAACCGGGCCGCCGTCCGTACCGCCTCCCTCTGGAAGGAACACCAGTGAGCACCACCGTCTCCGCGACCACCGACCGGATCAGCCTCATCGGCCTGTCCGCCCGTGGCCACCACGGCGTCCTGCCCTTCGAACGCGAGGAGGGCCAGCTCTTCACGGTCGACGTCATCCTCGACCTGGGGCAGCGCGGCACCGCCGTGGCCGCCGTCACCGACTCGGTGACCGACGCCGTTGACTACTCCCGCGTGGCCAACGGCATCGTGAGCATCATCGAGGGGGAGCCGGTCAACCTCATCGAGTCCCTGGCGGACCGGATCGCCGAGCGGGTCCTGTCCTTCCCCCGCGTCGTGGCCGCCGAGGTCACCGTGCACAAGCCCGAGGCCCCCCTCGACGTCGCCTTCGAGGACGTCTCGGTGACCATCCACCGGGTGGCCGACGCCGCAGCCGGCCACGGCGGAGCCCCCGCCACCAGCCAGGCCGCCTGGGCCGCACAGGCCGAGGCACCGGTGGCCGTCTCCGCCCAGCCCTACGCCTCCCCCTCCTCCTCGGCCTCCCCGGTGGCCGCAGCCTCCCCGGCGGCGCCCGCCTACGAGCCCGCTGCCGCCCCCGCGGCCCCCGTCGTCTCGGAGGTCCCCGACTTCTCGGGCGCCTCCTTCACGGGCGGCGACGCCGCTCCGGCCGCGTTGGCCTCCGAGGCCCCCATCACCCCGACTCCCTCGCCGGCCTCGCCGATGGAGGCGCCGGCCCGCTCGCCCTTCGCGGCCGCCGCGCCCTCGGTCCCCACGCCGATGCCGACCGAGCCCGGCAATCCCGGTGGGAGCGCCGAGTCGACCCAGCCGTGGGTGCCGGACTGGGCCACCGAGAGCGCTGACTCCTCCGTCTCATCGGCCCCCGCCTGGGCCCCGGAGGCACCCGAGGCCCCGGAGGCCACCGGCCTGCCCTCCGGTGAGTCCGCCGGTGAGTCTGCCGATTCCTACTCCGCGTCGAGCGCGCTGGATGCCCCCTCGACCAGCGCCCCCACCGCGGCCTCCGCCGGCAGGACCGCCGGCGCCGACGGGTTCGTGAGCCTGGCGGCCGAGGCGCTGGGTGCGGCGCCCGCCTCCAGTGAGCCGGAGCCCGGTGCCCTCAGCTATGCCGAGGAGGTGGCTGCTGACGCAGCCGCAGCGGCCTCGTCCGAACCGGGCCCCGCCGCCGACGGCCTTGCTGTCCAGCTGCCCCACGAGGGCCGCCACGTCGCCTCCTCCGAGGAGGGCGAGGACCAGTCCGCTCCCGCCGTCGAGGGCTCCGCAGACCTTCTGGGCGGCCCCATCGCCTTCGACGAGTCCGGCTCCTACAGTGGCGCCGCCTCCAGCCAGGCCAGTGATGCTGGGGCCGCCCCCGAGGCGGCGGGCGCTGACGCGTCCGGCTTCGCCTTCCCCGCACTGGGCGGGGACGCCACCGCCTCCGGGACCGCCGGCGCCGAAGGCCTCATGGGCGCCTCCTCCGTCCCGGCCTCCCAGCCCCTGGGCGAGCCCGGGCCCAGCCCCTTCGCCGGCCCCGGTGAACTCCCCGGGGCCGCGGGCCAGGAGGACGTGGCACCGGCCTACTCCGAGCCCTCCTACTCCCAGCCCTCCGTCTCCGAGGACTTCTCCCAGCCCGCTGAGGGCTCGTACGCCGCGCCGTCGGCGCAGCCCGACTTCCTGGGGGCAGCCGTCCCCGGCGCCGCACCGGCTCCCGTTGCGCCTGAGGCCCCGGCGGCTCCCGCAGCTCCGGTGGACCCGCTCTCCGAGCGGCCCGCCCGCCCCGTCGGCGTCGTCTTCGGCCTGGGCGCTAACGTCGGCGGAGTCGTGGACTCCCTGCGCACGGCCGTCCAAAGCCTCAGGGCCACCGAGGGCATCGAGGTCACGCAGGTGGCGCCACTGGCCCGCACGCTCGCCGTCGTCGCCGAGGGCGCCGAGCCCCAGCCCGACTACCTCAACACGGTGGTCACGGCCATGACGACCCTCTCCCCGCGGGAGCTGCTCGAGGTCTGCCAGACCCTGGAGATCGCGGCCGGGCGCGTGCGCACCGAGCCGTGGGGCGTGCGCACCCTGGATGTGGACCTGATCGACGTCGAGGGCATCACCTCCTCCGACCCGGCCCTGTCCCTGCCGCACCCGCGCGCCGCTGAGCGTGCCTTCGTCCTCGTGCCGTGGAGCCAGGCCGACCCCTTCGCCGAGCTGGCCGGGCGCTCCGTGTCCGAGCTCGCCGAGAACGCCCCCGACCGCGGTGGCCTGCGCTGGCTGGCCTTCGACTGGCTCGACTCCGAGTCCCTGCCGGACAAGCCCACCGGCCCCTACGTGGAGCCCCCGGTGGCGCAGGACGCCGCAGGCTCCGAGCCCGGGCTGGTCTATGACGCCACCCGAGACGAGTCCTCCGTGGCCGACGCCTCCCTGGCCGCCGACTACGCCGGCAGCATCGCCGAGGCCTCATCGGCCGCCCCGGAGCCGGCCCCCGCGCAGCCCCTCGGTGACCAGGGGCAGGCCGAGTCCTCCCCCTTCGGGCAGCTGCCTTTCGACACCTCCAACGAGGCGGGCTCCTGGGCCGAGCAGGCCCCGCAGATCGACTCGCCCTACCAGGCGGCCTCGGCCCCCGAGGCGGCCGGACCGCAGGGCTCCTACGCCCCCGGTCTCTCAGCCGGGCCGGACGGGTTCCCCCACGGCCAGCAGGATGAGGCCGCCGGGGACGCCTGGAAGTCCCCGCTCCAGTGGAATGACGTCATCGGTGGTGGCGCCCAGGGGACAGGTCCCCGTCAGGACGTCTGATGCGGCGCACCCGCTGGACCAGCGCCGTCACCTGGTTCATCGCCGCCGCGGTGACCTCCTGGGTGGTCGGTGACCTCCTGCTGCGCCACGTCGGCTGGGTCCCGGTCCTCTCCCCCTGGGGGGCGGTGACCGCGCTGGTCATTGCGGGCATCGTCCTGGTGGCGGGTCTGGCGGTCAGGCGGCTGCGTGCGCGCGAGCGCACCTGGATCACCCCGACCGGTGCCGCCACCACGGCGGCCGCCGCCCAGGCCTCGGCCATCGTGGGGGCGGTGCTCGGCGGCGTCTACGGCGGCGGGATCATCCTGGCGCTGGTGACGCCGCGCTCGCCGGCCATGACCCACCTGGCCTGGACCTCGACCGGTTGCCTGATCGCCTGCCTCGTGTGGTGCGTCGTCGGCTTCGTCGTCGAGCAGTGGTGCTCCATCTCCGGTGACGGCGACGACGACGGCTCGGCCGGCCACTCCGGGCGGGCCCCCGAAGGACCAGGAGCCCCCGCATGACCAGTCCCGGAACAGGTCCCGGCGCCATGCCCGGTACCGGCCCCGTCGCCCCTGCTGCACCCGCAGGCCCAGCCCCGGCCCCCGGCCGCGCCGGTGAGCCGGCCACGCGACCACCCGCCGGCGCCGACCCCTTCGCCCCCGATGGCGTCGTCTTCCACCCGGTCTCACCCCGCCTCATCACCGCCCGCATCCTGGGGGTCGGTCTCCTCTGCGCCGTCGTCATTGTCGGCTTCGCCATCCCCGGGGTGCTCGTCTCCTCCGGATACTTCATCCCGGCCGGGGTCTTCGCGGCGCTGTTCCTCTGGCAGCTCTGGCTCATTCCGCGCCAGGTGCGGGCCATGGGCTACGCCCTGGCCGACAACCACCTCCTGTGGCGCCACGGCGTCATGTTCCGCTCCATCACCGTCACCCCCTACGGGCGCATGCAGTTCGTGGACACCTCCCAGGGGCCGCTGGCCCGCTGGCTGGGCATCGCCGAGGTCAAGCTCCACACGGCCTCGGCCAGCACCGACGCCACGATCAACGGGCTGCCGGTGGCCGAGGCCGAGCGCCTGCGCCAGGTCCTGTCCCAGCGCGGTGAGGAGAGGATGGCCGGGCTGTGAGCCCCAGCTGGGAGAGCCGGCTGGAGGCCGCCCGCAAGGCGAGGACGGACGCCGCGGGGGAGAGCGGGCCCGCCGCCTCTCGGGATCTGCCCCTGCCCGAAAATGTCACCTGGCACCGGGTCAGCCTCGTCACGCCGGTGCTGGAGGGCTGGAAGATCGTCACCGGTGTCCTCGCCTTCGTCACGGTCCAGAACCTCGACGAGCTGGTGCGCGCCTACCGCTTCATCTCCGAGCACGGCTTCACCCTGGGCGGGGGAATCGGCTACTACCTGCTCGGCCTGATCGCGTTCATCGCCCTGTGGGTGGGGCTCGGGCTGCTCAGCTGGTGGCGGCGCGCCTACGCCGTGGATGCCGACGGCGTCTACCTGCGCTCGGGCATCCTCAGCCGCAAGCTGCGCACGGCCCGTCTGCCGCGCATCCAGTCGGTCGACGTCGTCCACCCCCTGCTCGGGCGCATTTTCGGTCTGGGGCAGCTGACCGTCGAGGTCGCCGGGGGCCGGGACTCGCGGGTCGTCATCGGATTCCTCACCACCCGCGAGCTTCAGACCCTGCGCGACCGCATCCTCGACCTGGCCGCCGGACAGATCGACCTGCCCGGCCCCGCTGTAGCGGGCGGCGCCGTCGGGGCGAGTGCAGTGGGCCGCGACACCGGCGGCATCGACGATGCCGCGTCCGCCGTCAGGCCCGAGGACCTCGCGCCCGAAGGGGCCGCCGGCTCTCAGGCCGCCCCCGAGCAGCGCGCCGTGCCGATGCGGGCCTCCCACTTCCAGGAGTACCCGCTCTACAGCGTCGAAGGCTCTGTGCTCTTCGGGTCCCTGCTGCGCAGCGTTTCCCTCTACTTGTCTCTGATCCTGCCGACCGTTGTGATCGTGGTCGGCATCATCGCCTACGTCGTTGACGACCCGCCCAGTGGCGGGGTGTTCGCGCTCGCGACCACCTTCATCAGCACGGTTGCCGGAGCATTCTCCCTGGTGTGGTCCCGATTCAACAGCGCCTGGAACTTCCAGGCGGCCGCCACCCCCAGCGGTATCCGCATGCGTTATGGGCTCACCTCCGACACCTCCCGCACGCTGCCTCCCGGACGGGTCCACGGCGTCGGGATCGCTCAGCCGATCCTGTGGCGCGGCAAGGACTGGTGGAAGGTGGACGTCACTGTGGCCGGCCGCGAGGACCGGTCCCAGGACGGCCAGAACCGGCAGTTCGGCAACCTGCTGCTGCCCGTGGGCAGCCGGGACACCGCCCTGCGCGCGCTGTGGCTCGTGGTCCCCGACCTGGGGGTTCCCGACCCCGACAGGCTGCTCGCCCAGGCCCTCATCGGTCGCGACGATGACGGTGTCGGTGACCCGCAGGCCCCGGCGGGCTCGGCCGAGCGCGGCTTCGTGCGCCTCAGCCGCCGCGGACGGCTCTTCCGCCCCCTGACCTGGCGGCGCGCGGCCATCGCCCTCACCGACACCTGCGTCATCATTCGCCACGGCCGCTGGCGACGGCGAGTGGCCGTCTTCCCCTACGAGCGCATCCAGTCCCTGCGCGTGCGCCAGGGGCCGCTGGCGCGCCGGCGGGGCCTGGCCTCCCTCAGACTCGACATGGTCGCCCAGGAGGTCTCCGCCTCGATCACCAACCTCGATGCCGCCGACGCCAAGGCTCTCGCGGCGCGCATCAGCCAGCGGGCGCTGCACCGGGCCCGCGCCGAGCAGCTCGACCGGTGGCTCGCGCGCGCCGTCGCCGCCACGCAGCCTGCCGGGCCCTCGTAGTCAGCCCTCAAGGTCAGCCCTCGAGCCGATCCGGCTGCTCGGGGCCCAGGATCTCGCGCAGGTGCAGGGCCTGCTCGGCGGTCAGGCGCCCGGTGGCCTCGCAGCGCTCAGTGGTGGCCGCGGCCAGCTGCCGGTAGGAGGCGACCACGTCGTCGAGGCCCCGCCCCTGGCTGTCACGCAGCGTGGAGAGTGCCTCCAGGTGAGCGGCCACCGTCCCGACATCACCCCTCGAGACCGGACCGGTCAGACCCGCCTCGCCCTCGTGCAGGGCCCGGTCCAGGGCCGCCGTGAGCAGGGGGCCGAGCGTGGCCGCACCGTCCTCGACCCCGGCGGCCGCCAGCACCCGCACGGCCTGCGTCACCACGGTCAGCAGGTGGTTGGCGCCGTGGGCGAGGGCTGCGTGGTAGATCGGGCGCGCCGACTCCTCCAGGACGAAGGGCTCCCCGCCGAGCTCGACCACCAGCGCCTGCGCGATCGGCAGCACCGCCGCGGGCGCAGTCACGGCCATCGGGCAGCCGACGAGCCGGGCCACATCTGTGGAGAACCCGGAGAAGGTCATCGCCGGGTGGATCGCCAACGGGATCGCCCCGCAGCGCTGAGCCGGGGCGAGCACGGCGGCGCCGTAGCGCCCCGAGGTGTGGGCCACCAGCTGGCCCGGCTGCCAGCGCCCCAGGTCCGCCAAGCCCTGGACGAGCGGCCCGAGGGCGTCGTCGGGGACGGCCAGCAGGACCAGCTCGGCGCGCTCGACGATCTCCTCGACCTCCAGGACCGGCACACCGGGAAGCAGCATCTCGGCACGCTCGCGCGACTCCTCCGAGACCGCGTGGACGCCGACGACCTGGTGCTCCACCGCCCGCAGCGCGCAGCCCAGGACCGCCCCGACGCGCCCGGCGGAGATGATGCCAACGCCCAGCCGGCCCGGCCTGCTCGGGCTGGCAGGAGCGGCCGGGGTCCGGCCTGCGTGCTCGCCGCCTGTACCTGGGCCCGTGCCATCGATGTCGCTCATGCCCCGATGCTCTCATGCCTGCCACCTGCACCGGTCTGGAGTGAGCCATCAGGGCGATTCTGTCAATTTTGGCGACTCTTCCGCCGGCCGCAGGCGGCCCGTCGTTCAAGGCGACCCCGGTGACCTGCGGAAACGTGAATCGAGAGGACTTCGGTGCTCGGATTCGGCTCGGAAAAGTCGCCACCGTGGACACTTTCACCTCCCGCGCGGGTCACCGGCCCGGGTGGGGCGACTAGCGTGGGGCACGTGAGCACTGAACCCGCACCGACGCCCGTTCCCGCCCCCCGATCCGCCGGCGCCGCAACCGTCCTCGCCCGTAGCCGCGCCGACCTCGCCGCCGCCCTGGCCGAGGCCCCCGACCCGCGGGCGGTCGTCATGACGATGGGCGCCCTCCACGAGGGCCACTTCGACCTCGTGCGCGAGGCCGCCCGTCGCGTCGGGCCGACCGGCACCGTCGTGGTCACCATCTTCGTCAACCCCCTGCAGTTCGCCCCCACCGAGGACCTCGACGCCTACCCGCGCGACCTCGAGGGCGACCTGGCCGGACTGGCCTGCACCCTCACCGGCGCCGACGGCACCCTCGGCGTGGGACGGCTCATCGTCTTCGCCCCCACCCCGGAGGTCATCTATCCCTCCGGGCAGCCGGCGGTGCGCATCGACCCCGGCCCCATCGCCACCGTCCTGGAGGGCCGCACCCGCCCCACCCACTTCGCCGGCGTGTGCCAGGTGGTGCTCACCCTCATGCACCTGACCGCCCCGCGCTGGGCGCTGTTCGGCCGCAAGGACGCCCAACAGCTGGCGATCATCGAGTCCATGGTGCGCGACCTCGCCGTCCCGCTGGAGATCGTGCCGGTAGACATCCGCCGCGAGAGCGACGGCCTGGCCATGAGCTCGCGCAACGCCTACCTCAGCCCCGAGCAGCGCCACCAGGCCCTGGCCCTGTCCCGCGCACTCCAGGCTGGCCGGGACGCCGCTGCGCAGGCCACCGGCTCCCGACCCGACCCCGCCGCCATCCGCCGGGCCGCTCTGGCCTCCCTGGAGGCGGCCGACGGCGTTGAGATCGACTACGTGGCCCTCGTCGCCCCGGACAGCTTCGAGGACCTGGCGGGCGCCGGCCTCGGCCTGCCGCGCAGCGCGCCCGCGGGGGAGGATGAGGGGGAGGGGCTGCCCGCCGTGGGGCTGCTGGCAGTCGCCGCGCGCGTGGGCACCACCCGCCTTATCGACAACACCCTCATCGACCTGCGCCCCTGAGCAGGGCCGCTCGCCCTGAACGCCCGGCTCGCCCGGGTGTTTGCGCGGGGCCAGTCGCCGCGAACCGGGCGGGCCCCGCGCGAGGACGCACACGCGTCCCCGAGGACGCACCCTCGCGCGACAGATTCGGCGCCCTATGGCGCGTTCTCGGCAGCTGGCGGGCCGGCGCGGCTCCGCACCGCCCTGAGCGTCTCGCGCGTGCCCTCCCTGAGCTCGCTGATGATTCCAACCTGTCAGGTCGCTCACCCTGTGCTGCACCGTACAGTGCGCCGGGCCCGGCGCCGTCTACGCTGTGCGGCGATGAGTTCCCGCACCCGGACGATGATGACGTCCAAGATTCACCGCGCCACCGTGACCCAGGCCGACCTCGACTACGTCGGCTCCATCACGGTGGACATCGACCTGCTCGAGGCCGCCGACCTGCTGCCCGGCGAGCGCGTCGACATCTGCAACTGCACCAACGGCAACCGCCTGTCCACCTACGTCATCCCCGGCGAGCGCGGCGCGGGCGAGATCTGCGTCAACGGCGCCGCCGCCCACCTGGTCAGCCCCGGCGACGTCGTCATCCTCATCGCCTACTCCCAGATGTCCGACGCCGAGGCCCGCACCTACCTGCCCCGGGTCGTCTTCGTCGACGAGGCCAACCGGATCGTGGAGCGGGGCACCGACCCCGGCCAGGTCCCGGCCGACTCCGACGTCGCCCGCCTCCAGGGCCTGCGGCCCACCGGCATCCCCCTGGCCGAGGCCCGCGCCTGACCTGAGCAGCCGTCGCCCGGTGTGACCAGGATCGGATGTGGATCGGGCATCGTCGGGACTCAGGGAGCGTCCGGGGAGGGCCGGCGCCGTTAGACTCCTTCACGTGACAGACGAGAGCACCCCCAGCCCCGACCCGACCGCCACTGACGCCGCCGGCACCCAGTCGCCGAAGTCTGCAGACGATTCATCGGCCCAGCCCAAGCAGCCCAAGGCCGATCCGGGCCCGGGCGAGCAGTTCGAGGTCCGCGCCGGCAAGCGTGAGCGCCTGCGCAGCGAGGGCTGGGACCCCTACCCGGTCTCCGTGCCCGTCACCACCACCATCGCCGCCGTGCGCGAGGGCTACGCCCACCTCGAGGCCGGGGAAGAGACCGACGACGTCGTCGGCGTGGCCGGCCGCGTCGTCTTCCTGCGCAACACCGGCCGCCTGTGCTTCGTCACCCTCCAGGACGGGGCCGGCACCACCCTGCAGGCCATGCTCTCGGCCAAGGCCCTGCCCGCCGAGGGGCACACCGCGCTCGCGGCCTTCAAGGCCGACGTCGACCTGGGCGACCACCTCTTCGTCCACGGCCGCGTCATCTCCTCGCGCCGCGGCGAGCTGTCCGTCATGGCCGAGCCGGTCCTGCGCGAGGGCGCCGAGGCAGCCTCCGCCGGGGACGACGACGTCGAGGTCCCCGCCTGGCGGATCGCCTCCAAGGCGCTGCGCCCCCTGCCCAAGACCTGGACCAACGAGGCCGGCGAGGCGGTGACGCTCTCGGAGGAGCAGCGCGTGCGCCGTCGTGAGCTCGACCTGCTCACCCGGCCCGCCGCCCGCGACATGGTGCGCACCCGCGCCGCCGTCGTGCGCTCCATCCGCGAGAACTTCTTCCGCCGCGACTACCTGGAGCTGGAGACCCCCATGCTGCAGGTCATTCACGGCGGGGCCGCCGCGCGACCGTTCATCACCCACATGAACGCCTTCGACATGGATCTCTACCTGCGCATCGCCACGGAGATCTACCTCAAGCGCGCCGTGGTGGGCGGCGTCGACCGCGTCTTCGAGATCAACCGCAACTTCCGCAACGAGGGCGCCGACTCCTCCCACTCCCCGGAGTTCACGGCCCTGGAGGCCTACGAGGCCTACTCCGACTACGACGGTATGGCCGAGCTGACCCGCAACCTCGTCCAGCAGGCGGCCCGGGACGCCTTCGACCTGCCCGAGGGCGGGGAGGTCGTCACGCTGGCCGACGGCACCGAGTACGACCTGTCGGGCGAGTGGGACAAGATCGACCTCTACACCTCCGTCTCCGAGGCCCTCGGTGAGGAGATCACCGTGGAGACCCCGCGCGAGCAGCTCGTCGTCCACGCCGAGAGGATCGGCCTGGAGATCGACGACTATGCCGTGGCCGGCAAGGTCGTGGAGGACATCTTCGAGGAGCTCGTCGGCAACAAGCTGTGGGCGCCCACCTTCGTCTACGACTTCCCCGAGGACACCTCGCCGCTGACCCGCTACCACCGCAGCAAGCCGGGCCTGACCGAGAAGTGGGACCTCTACGTGCGCGGCTTCGAGACCGCCACCGCCTACTCCGAGCTCGCCGACCCCGTGGTCCAGCGCGAGCGCTTCGAGGCCCAGGCACTGGCGGCCGCCAAGGGCGACCCCGAGGCCATGATCCTGGACGAGGACTTCCTGGTGGCCATGGAGCAGGGCTTCCCGCCCAGCGGCGGCATGGGCATGGGCATCGACCGACTCCTCATGGTGCTCACTGGCCAGGGCATCCGCGAGACCATCACCTTCCCGCTGGTCAAGCGGGGCTGAACCGTACTCCGCCTCCGCGCCCATAGCGCTGGTCGGTCACTGCCGCCTCCGGGCAGGCAGTGACCGGCCGGTGTTCTGTCATGGCAGGCTGCCGGGACTCGACCTCGGTACTCGAATGGTGAGGCCTGAGCCATGAACATTGAGTTTTGGGAAAAAACTTCCCAAAACGAGTTGTTCGCACTACGGTGACGGTATGTTGCTGGACTTCACCGTGGCGAACTACTGCTGCTACGCAGAAGAGGTGACCCTCGATCTCACTCGGGGATCGCTCAAGACTCTGACGCCGCGCGGCGGCTCCTCCTGGCAGGAGCAGACGTGGCGTGTGGCGGCGATCTTCGGCGCTAACGCCTCGGGCAAGTCGACCCTCCTGGATGCGCTTGACTGCCTCCACCACGCCATCGGGGGGCAGCGGGACATCCTGCACCAGCCCTTCAGCCTGGATCGCGACCACGCGGCACAGCCGTCCCGCTTCACCGTCGGTTTCACTCACGGCAACGAGCGCTACAGCTACAGCGTCGAGGCGCATCGCTGGGGAATCTCGCGTGAGGAGCTCTGGGCTGCGGGACAGCGCTGGCGCAAGGTCTTCGTGCGCACCCAGGGGCCCGAGGATGACAAGCCCGTGATCGAGGCTGGTGCCACCCTCAAGGGCGCCACGACCGAGGTTGGTCGGATTACGACGCCCAAGGACCTCTTTCTCGCCGTGGCTCTGAGGTACGAGCACACCACGCTCGCCCCGATTGCGCGCAGCCTGCGATCCATGCGCTTCATCCACCACAGTGATGAGGAGCGCAGTTCGCGTCTGCGGTGGGTGATGAGTCGTCTCGCAGAGGACCCCGATCATTGGAGTGGCATTGCGAACTCCATTGCTCAGGCCGCCGACCTGGGCATCGTCGGACTTGAGCTCGAGGAGCAGGAGGTTCCTCAGGAAATGCTTGAGCTCCTGCGTCGCCTTCCCTGGAGCGAGGACGAGGAGCCTGAGGTTCCCGCCGAGGTGCTCAAGGAGCTCCAGCGCCACCTCGTGCTCCTGCACCGTGGGGCGGACGGTAAGGACTACCGGTTAGCGAGCAGCCAGCAGAGTCAGGGCACTCTCACCTGGTTGGCAACTGTCGGTCCCGCCATCGACGCCCTGCGACTGGGCCAGGTGCTGTGCATTGACGAGCTTGACGCGAGTCTCCACCCGACGCTGACCGCCACGCTGGTGGACATGTTCAAGGACCCGGACCTCAACACCCGAGGCGCCCAGATCCTCTTCACGACCCATGACACGGCGCTCCTGGACAACTCTCCCGTCCAGCTCCTGGAGGCGGGTGAGGTGTGGATGACGGAGAAGTCCCCCTTCGGTGCCAGTGAGCTCTTCTCGCTCGCGGACTTCCCCTCCAACCGCAAGGGTACGAACAAGCAGCGCCGCTACCTCGCCGGTGCCTTCGGCGCTATCCCTCGGGTGGACATCTCCAACCTCCGCCGGTACCTCTCAACATCGGCGGAGGCGAAATGAGATGACGCCACCGAGAAGGAAACGGCGCAGCCAACGGGTCGAACGGCGCACTGTTCTCCTCGTGACCAACGGGAGGGTCACCGAGGACGCGTATCTACGTCAACTCTGCCGACGTGTGAACCATGACGGGATCTCAGCCAAGGTGAAGGTCATCAAGGGTGATCCGCTCACTGTTGTCAAGCAGCTTGGCGGCCCTCGGTCAGACCTCAGCGAATACGAGGAGGTGTGGATCGTCGTCGACCATGATGGCCGGGACCGTCATGACTTTCTGGCCAAATGCCGAAGGCTGAGCAGCAAGCGGACCGTTGTGCACGGTGTTGTTTCCGTGCCCTGCTTCGAGGTCTGGCTCAACGCCCACTACGCTCCCGTGAAGAACTACCAGAACCAGGCAGACGCTCAGGCGCACTACCGGGAGCTGACGGGCCTGAGCAGTAAGGACTCCAAGATGCTTCCGGACGACTTCCCCTGGGACAGGGGAGTGCAGGCCGCGGCCAGGTGCCATCTGCCGACGGAAAGACTCCCAGAGCCTGATACTCAAGGGCCTTGCCCATCGACAACGATGCCCCACCTGCTCCGCAGCCTCGGTCTCCTCTAGTACCCGCTTGTCCCCAGGCGGCGTTGGGCGGCCTCGAGCTCGGCGCGAAGGTAGGCGTTCTCCTGCTGGAGCTGGGCGATGTACTGGTCGCGTTGCGCAATCGCCTCGGCGTACTGGGCATCAGCGGCTCCGTCGGCGGCGCCCGGGGTGTCCCCGGTCTGGGCGGGGCTCATCCCGTAGGTTCCGCCGCCGTACGCCCCGCCATAGGCCCCGCCGGCTCCGGCGACGGGCTGGCCGGCGAATGCGCTGGTGCGCACCTGCGCCTCAAGGGCCTCCAAGGTTGCGAGCACCTCGACGAGGAAGGCATCAACCTGGTCCATGCGGTAACCCGACCACCGGGTGGTCGAGAACCGGATGTTCCTGACGCCCTCGGAGGTCAGGAGGATCTCGGCCTTCCGGTGCGAGGGGCCCGAAGATTCCTGTGACGTGCCGAGTCGCTCCTCGAACTCCCGCATCGTGGTGGTCACGTCATCGAGGAAGACGTCGACCTCATCCTGTTTGTAGCCCTCCTTGAATGAGGAGACCTCGAACTTCACGGTGAGAACGTCGTCGGCTGTCAGTAGCGTCATGCTCTCCTGCTCCTTGTTGTCGCATTCTGTGCGTGATCCTGATCCGTGACCCGCAGCCCCAGGTGCTGCGCCAGGAGCGGCGCAAGCTCGCTGATCTGCCCGCTGCTGACGGTCGCTCCGGCCAGGGAACCGACACCGCTGACTGTTCTCATCTCCAGTCCGCGCAGGTCGACGTCGCTCAGGCTCCCGCCGTGCAGGCGCAGCGTGCCCACCTGGCAGTCCTCGAAGCGGACCCGCTGGGCGTCGATGCCGCTCAGGTCCAGCTCGTCGATCCGGGTGGCCCGGATGAGGAGGTCGCGCACAGTGGTTCCGGCGAGGTTCGTGAAGCCCAGGCGGCAGTTCTCCATGAGGAGCGACTCGACATCGGCGTCGTAGAGCTCCCAGGCCCCGATACGGGAGTCGACCAGCTCCACCGTGCGCCAGGTGGAGCGCGGGCTATGAAGATAGGTGGCGCTCAGGCGCTCCAGGCGGCAGTCGACCAGCCGCGCCGCGGCCAGGTCGGTGTCATTGGCGAAGACCTCTGAGAACCGGCAGCTGAGCAGCGTGAGTGCCGACAGGTCGCCGCCGCTCAGGTCCGCCTCGACCAGCTCCAGGTCCTCGACCATCTCGCCGGCGGTGAGCTCATCGGCCTCGCCGTCGCGCAGGCGACCGAGGTCCGGTGCCGCGAGGACCGGCGGCCTCGGGCAGGCCGCGGGGGAGGAGCCTGCGGCCGTCTCGGCCCGTTCTGAGGTCATGGTCCTGTTCTATCGCAGATCGGCTCCGGGCACCGGGGGTTGTTCTCCCCGGTTACCGGGTGCGCCGGAGGGGTGCGTGTCCATATCGGAGACAAAGGAGCTCGCAGGCCGTCATTCCGTCGAGAAGAACCGCGGAATCATGCGGTTTCCTTTTCTGTGACTGAGGCTGATCGCGGCCTTTGTCACCGATATGGACACTGTGGACCGTTCCTACTCGAATCGGACGGTGGTGCCGGCCAGCATGCGCCGGCCGTAGCGGGCACTGGCCAGGGTCGCCACCACCACCAGCGCCAGGCACGCCCCCAGCGCCAGCCAGTAGCCGCCGCCCGGCCAGCTGATGTGGCGCCCCGATACCCCGCCGACCAGAGCCCATGCGGTCAGCCAGCCCAGACCGATGCTCATGGCCAGGGCGGTGACCGCCGGCAGCATCGTCTCGTAGGACACCATGGAGCGCAGCGTCGCCGCTGGCATGCCGACCAGCCGTAGCAGACCCAGGACCCGCCGGCGCCCCAGCAGCGCCGCCACCGTCGAGACCCCCAGCGAGACCGCGGAGATGCCCGCGGCGATGAGGATGCCGATGTAGCCCAGCTGGGCGAACTGGTTCTCCATGGCGGTGTCCTGGAGGGCCTGGATCGAGCTGGGTGAGGTTGGGGCGGTCCCCAGGGCCAGGCCCGAGGTGGCCAGAGCGGTGCGGGCTCGCTCGACGGCCCCGGGGCTGGCCGGGTCGGTGCCCACTAAGACGATGGGCGCGCCGTGCTCACGGGCACTCGCCAGCTCCTCGGCGCTGACCGGAGACGGCGAGGCCGCCGCGTTCTCGTACAGCCAGCGGGTGCTGATGCTCACCGCGCCATCCGGGGACGCCACGTGCGGCGCCCCGAGGGCCTCGGCCTTGTCGGCCTCGAGGATGACCCGGCTGTCCTGCTTGCCGTCCCCGCTGATCCTCCCCACGGCGACTGTCGTCACCCCGGGCACGGCGGCGAGCTGGTCGACGGCGCTGTTCAGGGCGCCCTCGTCGCTGATCGCCGGTGTCGCCTCGAGCGACGTGGGGCTCAGGTGCCCGCCACCCTGGGTGACGTCACGGGTCCCGGCAGCAACGGTGATGGCGACGGCGAACACCGTCATGGCGTAGGCGGCGACGACCACGCCCGCCACCGCCCGGAAGACCGCCCGGGGGTGCTGAGTGATCCTGTTGAAGCCGATGACCTGCGCCGCGGAATGGGCCAGGGCCCTGCCGCTTCGGGCCACCCACCAGGTCAGGACCGGCCCGGCCCACAGCAGCCCCAGCATCGTGCACAGGAAGGAGGCTGGCAGCAGGTAGATGGTCAGATCGGAGTTCTGGTGGGCCACCGTCGGGGTGCTGACCAGCCCCGCGGTCCCCAGGATCACGGGCGCCAGCGAGATGAGGCGGGGGCGGCGCTCAGCGCGCTCGCGGGAGCCGCCCAGCGGCCCGAGGTCGGCCCGTCGAGTGCGCCACCAGGCCACGGCTGCCGCCCCCGCCGTGGTCACTACGACGGCGAGGACCGCGTTGACCGGCGAGCGCAGCAGGTCGGAGTAGTAGAAGCGACTCGACTTCAGCGTGATCTGCGCGGCCAGCGGGATCAGGGCAAGGTAGAGGGCCACGCCCGCCAGGGCGCCGACGAAGGTGGTCGCCCCAATCTCCAGGGCCGCGGTGCGGGCGACCTGCTGGGGTGTGGCCCCGATGAGGCGCAGCGTGGCGAAGCGCTCGGCCCGCTGTGCCGCCCCCAGATCCGTGACGATCCCGACGAGCAGCAGCGCGGGCACGAGCACCGCGATGGCGCCGACGATCGTGGCGATCCGGTACGCCTCGTTCTCGTAGGGGATGCCCTGGAAGGAGGTGACCACCTGGGGCGGGATGTAGAACTCGGAGGCGGCCACGGTCCCCAGGTCCGTCCCGACGACGGCCACCAGCGAGTCCGGTCCCTCGACGGCCTCGGGGGACAGGACCCCCACCTGCTTGCCGTAGCGGTCGCCGAGCTGGTCGGCGGGTAGGGAGGCGATGCGCTTGGCCAGGGCCGGGGAGGCCAGGTACTCGCCCCGCTTGGGGACGATGTCGGAGCCCGGGATCTTCACCGAGGTGGTGCCCGACTCCGGCAGGGCCACCCTCAGGACGGTGATCGACTGGTCGCCGACGACGTCGACGTTGCTGGCGACGGCCAGCTCGCCGGCGGTGAGGGTGTGGTCGGGCCGGAGGTCGGTGTGGTTCGACTGTCCGGGGATGCCGGATATGAGGGCGGTGGACGCCCAGCTCGAGCGCATGCTGCGCTCGGGGAAGGCCTGGGCGGCGGCCAGCAGCATGAGGAACAGGGTCACCCCCACCATGACACCGGCGACGATCCCGGCCAGGCGGCGCCGGGCGGAGCGGTCGTTGGCGACGAGCAGCCGGGTCAGGGCGATGCGGCTCATGACCGGCTCCTCTCACTGCCCGGGCTTCCCGGCTCTGCGTGCCCCGGCCGGCTCGGGCCGGCTGCGGTGTGCGTGGCCCCGGGACTGATGCGACCGTCGCGCACGGTGACCTCCCGGTCGGCGTAGGCGGCGACGCGCGCGTCGTGGGTGATGATGACCAGGGCGGCGCCTCGGGAGTGCACCGAGTTCAGGAGCACCTCCATGGTCCGCTCGGCGGCCAGGGAGTCCAGGGAGCCGGTGGGCTCGTCGGCGAAGAGCAGACGCGGGTTGGTCACCAGCGCCCGCGCGACGGCGGCCCGCTGCGCCTGCCCGCCCGAGAGCTGGGTGGGGCGCTTGTCCAGGTGCTCGCTGAGCCCCAGCTCGCCCAGGGTCTCGCGGGCCTGGGCCAGCGCCCGCCGGCGCGGGGTGCCCGCCAGGAGCAGGGGGATGGTGACGTTGTCCAGGGCGGAGAGGTCCGGCAGGAGCTGGCCGAACTGGAAGATGAAGCCGAACTCTTTCAGGCGCAGGCGGCTGCGGGCCGCCTCGTCGAGGGCCGCGATGTCCTGTGTCGTGTCGGCTCCGTGGTAGTCGACGCGCCCGGCGTCGGGCACGAGCACCCCGGCCATGACGTGCAGGAGGGTGGACTTCCCCGAGCCTGACGGGCCGGTGACGGCCAGGACCTCACCGGCCGCGACGTCCAGGTCGACGCCGCGAAGCGCGTGGGTCTGCCCGAAGCTCATCTCCAGGCCGCGGGCGCGCATGATGACCTCGCCCGGCAGGCCGGCCTGGCCCTGGCCGGGTGCGGGGGTGACCCCGGCGGCCGTGACGGCGGTGGTGACAGGGGTGGCGTTCATGAGCGCACCTCCTCACGCAGCTCGCTCAGGCGGGCCGCGGTGGTCTCCATCCAGCGCAGGTCGGCCTCGATGTGGAACAGGGCGTGGTCGGCCAGCAGCACCGTGCGCAGGTCTCCGTCCTGCTTGAGGCGGGTCAGCTCGCGCATACGCGCCATGTGCTCGGCGCGCTGAAGGTCGAGGAGGCGTCCGGCGTCGTCGTCGAGCATGAGGGCGATGACGGTCTTGGCGAAGATGTCGGCCTGGACGTCGCCGGCCGGGGTGACCGGGGTCAGCAGCCACTGCTCGACGCTCTGGCGCCCGGCGTCGGTGACCTCGTAGCGCTTGCGCTCCGGGCCGGCTCCGGGCTCAGTCTCGATCTGAGTGATGAGCCCGTCGCGCACCAGGCGGGCGAGCGTGGCGTAGACCTGGCCGTAGGCCAGCGGCTTGGAGGCGGCGAACCAGTGGTCCCAGGAGCGTTTGAGGTCGTATCCGTGCCCAGGCCCGGCGCTGAGCAGCCCAAGAAGAGTGAGTTTCGATTCCATGGCCGCGACTATACGCTGAGTGTATACGCGCGCGACATACTCCGGGAGGAGGATATGCACGAGCATGTCCTTGCTGTTGGGTGGGGGTCTCGCGGCGAATAAACCAACAGGCCAGCCTGTGTTTGACAGACCCTGGCTGACATCTTAGGTTAGGTTGACCTTTGTACTTCGGGTGTGGGGAGAGTAGATGCTGATCGGGGTCCTCGGGGACCGTCTTCGCCCCCGTTCTCAGACAGTGGCGGAGGTGAGTGCTCGCGTGGTAGCGCGCCGTTCGGTCATCCTCCTGACCGCGGCCATCCTGCTGGCCCTGTGCGTCCTGGCCTCCCTGTTCGTCGGCTCCTCCAGGATCCCCGCCGGCCAGGTCGCCCACTACCTGCTCCACCCCGACGCCTCCAACGTCAGCTACAACATCAACGTCCTGCGCGTGCAGCGCACCATCATCGGTGTGCTCGTCGGAACCGCCCTGGCGGTGGCCGGCGCGGTGATGCAGGCCGTCACCCGCAACCCCCTGGCCGAGCCCGGGCTGCTCGGTGTCAACGCCGGCGCCTCGCTGGGCATCGTCCTGGGAACCGCCGTGCTCGGCGTGCTCCCGATCTCCGACCAGCTGGCCCTGGCCGCGGGAGGAGCCCTGGTGGCGACCGCACTGGTCCAGGTCATCGGCATGATTGGCGCCTCGAGCTCCTCGCCGGTGCGCCTGGTGCTCATCGGTGTCGCCTTCTCGGCCTTCGCCGGGGCGGTCATCCGGGGTGTTGTGCTGACGATGCCGAACCTGTTCCGCACCTTCATCGACTGGGAGGTCGGCTCCCTGACCCGCACCGACATCCCCCTGCTGCCCGCGGCAGCCCTCGTGGTGGCGGGGACCGGTGCGGCCATCCTGCTGGCCGGCGCCCTGGACAACATCGCCTTGGGCGACGACGTCGCAGCCGCGCTGGGCACCCGGGTCGCCCTCGTGCGGAGCCTGAGCCTGGTCGTCGTCACGCTCCTGTGCGCCACCGCCACGACGGTGGCCGGCCCGATCGGGTTCGTTGGGCTCATGGCGCCGCTGACGGCCTCCTGGCTCATGGGACCCCACCGGGGCTGGATCGTGGCCCTGTGTGCGCTGGGCGGTCCCGTCGTCGTCCTGGCCGCCGACGTCCTGGGGCGCGTCCTGGCCCGTCCCGGTGAGATGCAGGTCGGTCTGCTGACGGCCTTCGTAGGCTCACCCGTCCTGCTGCTCATGGTCCTGCGGATGAAGGACCGGGCCTCATGAGGGGAATCAGACCGGGCCGCGCTATCTCTCCACCGCGTCTCCCCGCCAGCACCGACCCGCGACGCAGCCTCCACGTGGGGGCCGACGCCGGACGCCTGTGGATCGTCGTCGGCCGCCGGTCGGTGCTCATCGCCCCGCGCCACGTCATCGTCGGCCTCATACTGCTGGTGCTCAGCCTCGCCGTGGCCGTGGTCTCCCTGCGGTTGGGGAAGTTCCCCGTCACCACCCAGGAGGTCATCGAGGCGCTCCAGGGGCAGGGGCGCAAGATCGTCCAGGTCGTCGTCGTGAAGTGGAAGCTGCCCCGGATCGTGCTGGGGCTCGTGGCGGGCCTGGCCCTGGGCGTGGCCGGCGCCCTCTTCCAGACCATCACCCGCAACCCCCTGGGCTCGCCCGACCTCATCGGCTTCAGCACGGGCGCGCAGACCGGGATCCTCGTCAGCATCCTCCTCCTGCCCGGCTCCATGCTCTCGGCCTCCCTGGCCTCTTTCATCGGCGGGGCCGCCGTCGGCACGGTGACCTACCTCGTCTCCCTGCGCGGCGGATTCACCGGCCTGCGCTTCATCCTCGTGGGGATCGCCGTCAGCTCCATGCTCGTCTCCGTCAACCGCTGGCTGCTGGTACGGGTCGACGACGACGAGGGCCTGGGCGCCCTCAAGGCCATCACCGGCACCCTCGGGGCCGCCCGGTGGCCGGTGGTGGCCCCGACCTGCCTGGCCATCGGGGTCACCGTCGCCCTCATCCTGCTGGCCTCCCGCCACCTGCAGGTTCTGTCCTTGGGGGAGCAGGTGGCCACCATCCTGGGCAGCCCCACCCGCCGAGCCAGCGCCGTCCTCATCCTGCTGGGCACCGTGCTGGTGGCGGTGGTGACGATGGCGGCCGGCCCCATTGGCTTCGTCGCCCTCGTGGCGCCCCACCTGGCCCGCCTCCTCACCGGCTCCCCGCAGTCCCCACTGCTCGTGAGCGGCCTGACCGGGAGCCTTCTGATGGTGGGCGCCGACCTGCTCAGCCAGCTCGTGCTCGAGTCGATGCCCGTGAGCGTGGTGACCAACGCCGTCGGCGGCCTCTACCTCATGGTGGCGCTGACCGTGGCAGCGCGCGGAAGGAGATCCCTGTGACCGACCTGCCCTCCACCGAGTCGAACACTGTCGCCGGACCGGCCGTCCCCGGGGCTCGCCTGGCCGCTCGCGGCGCGACCATCGCCTACGAGCGCCACGTGGTCTCCCGCAACCTCGACGTCGACATCCCCGCCGGTGTCTTCACCGCCATCGTGGGACCCAACGCCTGCGGGAAGTCCACGCTGCTGCGCGCCCTGGCTCGGTTGCACCGGCCCGCCCGAGGAGCGGTACTCCTCGACGGCGCCGACATCGTCCGCCTGGGCACCAAGGAGGTGGCCCGCAGGGTCGGCCTGCTGCCCCAGAGCGCCACCGTGCCCGGCGGCATGCTGGTGCGTGACCTCGTGGCCCGCGGCCGCTTCCCCCACCAGGGCCTGTTCCGCCAGTGGTCGCAGCAGGACAGGCAGGCCGTCGAGGAGGCCATGGAGATGGTGGGGGTCACCGAGCTGGCCGCCCGCCCCGTCGACGAGCTCAGCGGTGGCCAGCGCCAACGCGTGTGGATCGCCCTGGCCCTGGCCCAGGGCACCGAGACGATCCTGCTCGATGAGCCCACCACCTTCCTCGACCTGGCCCACCAGGTCGACATCCTCCAGCTGTGCCGGCGTCTCAATGCCGACGGCCGCACGGTGGTGGCCGTCCTGCACGACCTCAACCAGGCGGCACGCTGCGCCGAGCACATGATCGTCATGCATGAGGGCCGGGTCCGCACCACCGGCTCCCCGCGCGAGATCCTCACTGAGGACCTCATCGAGGAGGTCTTCGGCCTGGCGGCCGTCATCGCCCCCGACCCGGTGGCCGGCACCCCCATGGTGGTGCCCCGTCACCTGGGCGCGGTCGTGCCGGCCGGCCCTGCCCCTGCCGGGACCGGCTCCGCTCCCACCGACTCCACCGGAGGTCCGGCCCCACAGTCTTCTGCCGATCCCGCCTCGGCAGGAACCAGCCCGACTGCTCGTTCCCAGCAGGACGGACAAGAAAGGAACACAGATAGATGAACGCATCCTCGAAGCGCTCCAGCCGCCTGAGGCAGGGCCTCCTCGCCGTGGCGGCCATGGTGCTGAGCACCGGCCTGGTGGCCTGCGGCTCCTCCAGCTCGACCTCCGCCTCCTCCGCCGCCGGCTCCGCAGGGGCCTCCGGGGCGGCCTCAGCCGGGGCCTCCGGCGCCGCCTCGGCCGCGGCCTCCCCCAAGGTCACCTGGCCGGTCACCATCAAGGGGGACGACGGCGTCGACGTCGAGATCAAGGCCGAGCCCAAGAGCATCGTGTCCACCTCCGTGACCCTGACCGGATCGCTACTGGCCCTCGACGCCCCGGTGGTCGCCTCGACGCCGGCCAAGAAGAAGGATGAGAAGACCGACGACAACGGCTTCTTCACCCAGTGGTCCAAGCAGGCCACCGACAAGGGCGTCAAGGCCATCGACGGCACCGAGGACAACCTCGCCCAGACGGTCGCGGGCAGCAACCCCGACCTCGTCATCGTGGCCAAGACGGGACAGGACTCGGCCGTCAAGGTCGTTGAGAGCCTGCGCCAGCTCGAGGTGCCCGTCCTGGTCATCGACTACGGTTCGCACTCCTGGCAGGACGTTACCAAGACCCTGGGGCAGGCCACCGGCCGCCAGGCCAAGGCCGACGCCGTCGTCAAGGACTACACCACCAAGGCCGAGAAGGCCAAGAGCGCCATCTCCGTCCCGAAGGGGGCGACCTCGGTCTTCACCGTCCCCGGGGACGGCACCAAGGGCGCCAACGCCTTCACTGAGGAGGCCCCGCAGGCCCAGCTCCTCAAGGACCTGGGCTTCACCATTGCCGCCGTCCCCGACAGCGTCAAGGGTGACCAGTCCATGGGTGAGCGCAAGGACATCGTCCAGCTCTCGCCCGAGAACGTTCAGGCGGGACTGACCGGTGAGAACTGGGTCGTCATTGCCGCCGACGAGACCGCGAAGAACGCCGTCACCACCAACGAGACCTTCAGTTCGGCGGCCCCGGTGACCGGCGGCAAGGTGCAGTACATGCCGCCCTCGTCCTTCCGGCTGGACTACTACTCGGCCCTCGAGATGCTCGAGGCCGTCCAGAAGGCCTACCCCAAGGCCTCTTGAAACACTGACGACCTCAGTGTCAACGCGATGGTGCCCCGGGCTCTCGGCCCGGGGCACCACGTATATCGACGACATCGACCCTCGCGGTCGCGCACTGCTCGGGGACGGGCCCTCAGCCCCAGGCAACCGAGTAGTACTGAGTCTCCTGGAACTCACGGATCCCTTCACGCGCGCCCTCACGCCCGATACCGGACTGCTTGACACCCCCGAAGGGGGCGGCGGGATCGGATACGAGCCCACGGTTGACACCGACCATCCCGACCTCCATGCGCTCGGCCAGACGCAGCGCCCACCCGAGGTCGCGAGAGAAGACGTAGCCCGACAGCCCGTAGTCCGTATCGTTGATCCACGTCAGCAGTTCGTCCTCGTCGTCCCACGTGACGATCGGGGCGACGGGGCCGAAGATCTCGGTGCGCACGATCTCCGCGTCGGGGGCGACGTTCGTCAGGACCCGCACCGGGACGAACGCCCCCGGCGACTCCTGGGGCCAGGAGGACTCGGCGTAGACGACGGCGCCCCCGGCCACCGCCCCGTCCACCAGGGCGTTGATCTTGTCGCGGGCAGCCGGTGTCACCAGGGGGCCGATCTGGTTCGCCTCGTCCGCCAGGGCCGGCCCCACCCTCAGGTCGCGGACGACGGCGGAGAACTTCTCGGTGAACTCCTGGGCGACGTCGCGGTGGACGTAGAAGCGGTTGGCGGCCGTGCAGGCCTCGCCCCCGCCTCGGAGCTTGGCCTGAACGGCACCCGTCACCGCGGCGTCGATATCGGCGTCGGCCGCCACCACGAAGGGTGCGTTCCCCCCGAGCTCCATGGACGACACCAGGACCTTCTCCGCCGCCTGCTTCATGAGCACACGACCGACCTGGGTGGATCCGGTGAAGGAGACGGCTCGGACCCGGGAGTCCTCGAGCCACGTCGTCGAGACCTCCACGGAACGGCTCGAGGGCACGATGTTCACCACGCCCGCGGGCACGCCGGCCTGCTGGATCAGATGTCCCAGTGCCACCGCCGTCAGGGGCGTGAGGGACGCGGGACGGAGCACCACCGTGCACCCGGCGGCCAGGGCCGGGGCGATCTTGCGGGTCCCCATCGCTGCTGGGAAGTTCCAGGGGGTGATCATGGCGACCACCCCGATCGGGCGGTGCGTGACGATCGTCCGGGTCCCGCCTGCCGGGGAGGAGCCGAAACCGCCCTCGGTGCGCACGGCTTCCTCGGAGAACCATCGGAAGAACTCCGCCGCGTAGAGGACCTCCGCCCTGGCGTCGTCCAGGGACTTGCCGTTCTCGGCGCTGATGAGCACCGCGAGCTCCTCGACCTGTCCCACCATGAGGTCGAACAGGGTCCGCAGCATCTCCGCGCGCTGCCGGGGCGGGGTGGCGCTCCATGTCGGCAGCGCCTCGGAGGCCGCGTCGACGGCGCGTGCGGCATCCGCCGGAGTCGCATCCGTGCAGCGTGCGAATACGGCGTTGCTGGCGGGGTCGACGACGTCGAAGGTTCCGCCGTCGGAGGCTGCCGTCATCCGCCCGCCCAGGAGCATCCCCTCCTCGGGGCGGATCCTGTGCAGGTAGTCGGCCAGAGCCGGGTGGGCTCCGAGAGTGGTGTACGCCGCTGTGTCACTTGTCGCGCCGGGTCGTGTGTCAGCCATGGTTGTGCTCCCTGAGTATCGACTGTCGCCTGCCACGCATCACGGGTAGAGACCGCGGGAGACGTGGGCCTCGGCGACGCGCTTGACGGCCATCGTCGTCGCGGCGGTGCGCAGCGAGAGTCCGTGCTCCCTGGAGAAGTCTGTGACCTCGTTCCAGGCCTTGTCCATCCTGGTGCGCAGGCGCTCATTGACCTCCTTCTCGGTCCACCAGTAGGACTGGTTGGCCTGTACCCACTCGAAGTAGGACACGATGACGCCACCGGCGTTGGCGAGGATATCCGGTACGACCAGGATCCCCTTGTCGGCCAGGATCGCGTCGGCCGTGGGTGTCGTCGGGCCGTTGGCGCCCTCAACGACCAGCTTGGCGTCGATCAATGGCGCGGTCTGCTCGGTGATGACCCCTTCGACCGCTGCAGGAACAACGACGTCGCAGGCGACGGCGAACAGCTCGCTCGCAGGGATCGGGTCCGCGCCGGGGAACCCGTCGACGGTGCCGGTCTCATCCACGAAGGCCTCGAGTGCGGGGATGTCGATGCCCTTGTCGTTGCGAATCGTGCTGTAGACGTCCGCCACGGCCAGAACCTTCACGCCCGCCTCGTGGAGGAAGCGGGCAGCGCCGCGACCGACTTTGCCGAAGCCCTGAACGATCGCGGTGGCCTGCGAGGGATTCACTCCGATGCTCTCCATCGCGTTGAGGACGGAGTAGACGACGCCGCGGGAGGTGGCGGCGGCCCGCCCCTGTGACCCGCCGAGGTTGACCGGCTTGCCCGTGACGGTTCCCAGAACCGTGTGCCCGGTGGCCACCGAGTAGGTGTCCATCATCCAGGCCATGGTCTGCTCGTCGGTCCCCATATCGGGAGCCGGGATGTCCTTGTCGGGGCCGATCAGGGGGATCAGCTCCGAGGTGTAGCGGCGGGTCAGTCGCTCGAGCTCTCGTTCCGAGTGGGTCCGCGGGTCCACCTGGACCCCTCCCTTCGCTCCGCCGTAGGGCAGATCGAGAAGAGAGCACTTCCATGTCATCCACATGGCCAGCGCTCGGACCTCGTCGAGGTCCACGTTGGGGGAGTAACGGATCCCTCCCTTCGCGGGGCCGCGAGAGATGTTGTGCTGGACGCGGTGGCCGATATGCAGCTCCATCGTGCCGTCGTCGCGTCGCAGTGGGATGGCGACCGTCACCTCTTTACGGGCGGTCTCAAGCATGCGGCGCATTCCGTCGTCGAAGCCGAGGAACTGGATCGCCTCGGCGAGCTGCGCCCGTGCATCGGTGAGGGGGTGAGGGGTCGAGGGCATGGAGCTACCTCCTGGGTCGGTCGGGTGGATCATCGTGATCCGGGGCCGGTGTGGCCTTGAGACGTGGGTGGAAGAGGGGATCAGGGCTGGTTTCGGAGCGCCTGCTCAAGGATCTCCATGCCTTCGGCGAACAGCTCGTCCGGCATGGTCACCGGTGGCAGGAGGCGGATGACATTGCCGTAGGTGCCGCAGGTGAGCAGGATCAGACCGCGTGAGCGCGCGGCCTGCGCGACGGCGGCGGTCAGTGCGGCATCGGGCTTCTGCGAGTCGGGGTCGACGAGCTCGAGAGCCATCATGGCGCCCTTGCCCCGGACCTCGCCGATGCGGGGGTCCTTCGCCTTCCACTGCTCCATCAGACGAATGCCGGTCTCGCCGATCGTGCGGGCCCGTCCCAGGAGATCGTGCTCCTCAATCATGTCCAGGGTCGCTAGAGCGGCGGCACAGGCCAGGGGGTTACCGCAGTAGGTGCCGCCGAGAGCGCCCGGTTCGGCGGAGTCCATGATCTCGGCCGAACCGGTGACCGCCGACAGGGGGGTCCCTCCGGCCAGGCCCTTGGCGGTCGTCACCAGGTCGGGAACGACTCCCTCGTGGTCGCAGGCGAACCACGCCCCAGTGCGGGCGATTCCCGACTGGATCTCATCGGCGATGAAGACCGCGCCGTTGTCATGGCACCAGCGCTGGAGCGCGGTGAGGAAGCCGGGCGCCGGCACGATGAACCCGCCTTCGCCCTGAATGGGCTCGATGATGACGGCGGCGACGGAGGATGCCCCCACCTGCTTCTCGATCTGACTGATCGTGCGCTCGGCGGCGGCCTCGCCGTCCAGTCCGTCGCGGTACGGGTAGGAGCCGGGGACCCGGTAGAGCTCAGGGGAGAAGGGGCCGAAGCCGCCCTTGTAGGGGGCGACCTTGGCCGTCAGTCCCATGGTCAGGGAGGTGCGTCCGTGGAAGGCGTGGTCGAAGCAGACCACTGCCTGGCGGCCGGTGTGCTTGCGTGCGAGCTTGATAGCGTTCTCGACGGCCTCCGCCCCGGAGTTGAACAGCGCGGTCTTCTTCGGGAAGCTGCCCGGGGTCAGGGCGTTCAGGCGTTCGGCGACCTCGACGTATCCGGCGTACCTCGTGACGGCGAAGGAGGTGTGCGTCAGGTTCTCGGCCTGCTCCTGGATTGCAGCGACGACGGGCGCCGCCGCACCGCCCACGGTTGTCACCGCGATGCCGGATCCGAAGTCGATGAGACGGTTGCCGTCCACGTCCTCCAGGACGCCGCGGTCCGTACGCCGTGCGAATGTCGGCATGGCGGCGGTCAGGGCGCGTGGGAGTGCGTTAGCTGCGCGTTCGTCGAGGGTGCGGGCCTCGGGGCCGGGCAGAGGAGTGGCGAGATGAATGGTCTGGGGCAGCGTTGCCATATGGACCTCACAGTGTGTCGTGACGGGCGGAGATCGACAGCGGAACAGGGCGCTCCGGGTTGTCGTAGAAACGTGCTCGGCTATGAGTTCCGTCTCAGGTTATGCCCGCCCCTAGGCCTGAGCACCTAAGCCTGATGCACAAAATCTTGTGAACCCTGTGCGCGATGCATAGAACGGTGTTTGAATCCAGGCATGGTGTTGGTGTCGGATCTCATCGATGGAGCGGACCTGGGGGTTCGCGCGGTGCTTCTGCCCGCACCGCACGCCGCGGTCACCTGGGTCGTCGCGACCGAGCTCCTCCAACCGGCCTCCTACCTCGAGGGCGGCGAGCTCGTTCTCACCACGGGTCTCGTCATGGCCGATGCGGAGGCGGCCACGTGGCGGGAGTACGTGGCATCACTGGTCGAGGCGGGAGTCGCGGCTCTCGGGCTGGGGACCGGCATCGCCTTCGACACGGTGCCCGAGGACTTGCGCGAGGCCTGCAGGGCCGGGCGTCTCAATCTCATCGAGGTCCCCCTCGAGGTCTCCTTCGCCTCCATCAGCCGTGAGGTCGGGGCCATGCTTCAGGCGACCGAGCCTGAGATCGGTGCCGAGGGGGCGGGAGACGAGGAGACCCTGGTCCTGCAACAGCTGACGCGTGCAGCCGCCAAGGACAACCAGAGCGCGATCATGCGCGCCCTGGCCTCGATCCTCCGGGGCGAGGTGTCCCTGCGGGATGCCACGGGACGCACCGTGGTCGGTCCCTTCGGGCCGGAGGCGGTGGGAATCGACGACGAGGTCGCCGAGTGCATCGACAGGATCCGCCCGGGAGGGATGCGAGGAGCCGGGGCGGTCGGCCTCGGTGGCATGCGGCTGGTCGTCCGCCCGGTCGGCATCACCGGCGAGCCCGAGCGCTATCTGGTGACCGTTCAGCGCGAGACGCTCACGCGCGCTCAGACCCTGGGGGTCGATCTCGCATGGTCGTTTCTGAATCTCATCGCCGAGTCCTCCAAGGCCTTCACCGGATGGCTCCTCCAGCTCGTGGGGGCCTCCACCCGGCATCTCCTGGCGGGTGACATCGCGCAGGGGCTGGCGCTGGCGGACCAGGTTCAGGAGCTCGTCCTCACACGCCTGCCGTCTCCGGAGCGGCGGTCGGTGCCCGCTACCGGTGGTGGTCACCAGTGGCGGGTTGTCTGCCTCGAGGGCGGCAGTGCTGATGTTGCCGGGCTCTCCACAGTGCTGGCCCGCCTGCTCGTCGAGAGTCGGGGGGCTCCGGTGGGGGAGCTCCTTCTGTGGCGCACGGACTGGGGCGGGACCCGCCTGATGATCCTCGGTGAGGTCGAGCGCGTTCCCTCCCTTCTTGAGGACGGCAGTGTCACGCCCTGGACGGAGCGGATGCGGATCGGCGTCAGCGGTCCTGTCGGCATCACTGATCTGCCGCGGGGCGCACAGCAGGCGCTGTCCGTCTGCACCGGAACTCGGCAGCTCGGACAGGCGGTGCACTGGGAGACCTCGGGACTGCCGTCGGTCACGGACCTCCTGGACGAGGAGCGGGCCCAAGCCTTCGCCCGCGCTCGCCTCGGGGGTGTCGCCGATCAGCCCGAGCTGCTCGAGCTGTTGAAGATCTACCTCGGCGAGGCCGGGGCGGTGCAGCGCATCGCCGAGCGTCTGGGGGTGCATCGAAACTCCGTCCCCGCACGTCTTGTGCGCCTGAGGAGGGCGCTCGGCGTCGACATCGAGGATGCCGAGCAGCGGGCAAATTTGTGGTTTGCGTTACATTTTTGGGCGGAGTGACGGTTCGTCATCTCGTGCAAGGGTGACTTTTCTGCGTTTTGCTGCGGTTCCTTGAAGCGTGAACGTGATGTTCGACATACTCTGCAGTGTGTGATTACTATAACGCCGTCACCTAGGACCTTAGCCCGCGTTGTCGTAGCGGAACTTGTAGCACCTCGGGCGTCGGCGGCGATGTGGCCTGCGCCGGTCCTGTGTGAGCTTGGGCAGTAGATGCCCGAGTCGTCTCATTTTCTTTCAACTCTCGAAACTTCTCACCTCGACACCGACGTCCCGCCGAAGCCAAGAAGCAGAGTGATTCACATGAGCATTCCTCTCCTCCAGAACTTTATCAACGGAAAATTTATTCCGGCAGCCACCGACGCCACGTTCGACGTCGTGGATCCCCGAACGGAACAGGTCGTAGCGCAGTGCCCGGTCTCGGGTCCTGCCGATGTCGACGCCGCTTACGACGCCGCCCTCAAGGCCTTCGAGAGCTGGCGGCTGACAACGCCGGCGGAACGGCAGATGCTCCTGCTCCGGCTCGCCGACGCCCTGGAGGCCAACGCCGACCGTCTCGTCGAGGCTCAGCGCCGCAACACCGGTCAGCTCGCCGAGATGATCCGGGCGGAGGAAGTCGTGACAGGGGCCTCTCAGCTGCGGTTCTTCGCCGGGGCCGCCCGTCTCCAGTCGGGTGTCGCCTCGGGGGAGTACGCCGAGGGGCTGAACTCGCAGATTCGCCGGGAGCCCATCGGCGTCGTCGGGCAGATCGTTCCGTGGAACTACCCCTTCATGATGCTCATCTGGAAGGTCGGGCCCGCTCTGGCCGCAGGCAACACGGTGGTGCTCAAGGCGAGTGCCAACACGCCCGAGAGCGCCATTGTCTTCGCTGAGATCGCCAGTGAGATCCTCCCGCCTGGGGTCTTCAACCTGGTGCTCGGCACCGGGGAGACCGGGCGGCTCATGAGCTCCCACCCGGTGCCCGGGCTGGTCGCGCTCACCGGTTCGGTGCGCGCGGGCTCGGATCTCGCCGAACAGGCCGCCGGCAACGTGACCCGCGTCCACCTCGAGCTAGGAGGCAAGGCCCCCGCCGTCGTCTTCGCCGATGCCGACATCGAGGCGGCTGCCGAGGGCATCGCCGCCGCAGGGACGTTCAACGCCGGGCAGGACTGCACCGCCGCCACCCGCGTGCTGGTCGAGGCCTCGGTGGCCAAGGAGTTCACCGATGCGCTGGTGCGTCACGTCGAGTCCTTGCGGACCGGTCCGATTCCGGAGGAGGAGGCGTTCTACGGCCCCCTGAACAACGCCCGTCACTTCGCCTCCGTGCAGAAGATCGTTGAGGAGCGGCCCGCACACTCCCACCTGCTGACCGGTGGTCACCGCGTCGGCGAGAGCGGGTACTACTACGCGCCCACTGTCATCTCGGGGCTCAAGCAGGACGATGAACTCGTGCAGCAGGAGATCTTCGGGCCGGTCCTAACCGTTCAGGAGTTCTCCTCCGACGACGAGGCCCTGGCCCTGGCCAATGGCGTGGACTACGCCCTGTCCTCGTCCATCTGGACGACTGACCACCAGCGTGTCCTGCGATTCAGCAGGGATCTGGACTTCGGCTGCGTCTGGGTGAACTGCCACATCCCCCTCGTCGCGGAGATGCCGCATGGCGGCTTCAAACGGTCCGGCTACGGCAAGGACCTCTCCGTCTACGGCGTGGAGGACTACACACGTATCAAGCACGTCATGAGTGCCCTGTGACGCCCCGGAAGCGAACAGGAGGTCACCCCCATGCGCATTCTGACGGCCTTCACCAATTCGCTCGGCGGTCGAGACTCCTACCACCTAGGGGTGTCTCTCGCTGAAGCGTTCTCGTGCCCACTCGATCTCGTCACCGTCGTCAAGGGCGGCGGGGGACGCTACGTCCTTGACGTCACCGATCACGCCTTCCAGGACGTCGTCGCCACGCAGGTCGACGACTGGATGTCGGAGATCATGGAGGAGCATCGGCCCCGTGTGCCGGTGAGCAAGTACCTGCGGTACAGCCTCTCCTTCCCCGAGGGCATCATCGCCTCGGCCGAGGAGCTCAAGGCCGACCTGCTCGTCGCCGGCGGAGGCCGTCACGGGGTCCTGGGGCGGGTGTCCCTCGGCTCCGTGGGGCAGACGCTGCTCAACTCCTCGACTGTTCCTGTCGCTCTGTCCCCGCGCGGCATGAGGCACGCCCCTCTCGACGGGCTTTCACGCATCACGGTCATGCTGGGGGAGTCCGGCAGGTGGAGGGGGGTGCTCAGCAAGGCCAGGACCTTCGCTGACAGAGCCGGTGTCCCGTTGCGTCTCATCACGGTGGCCACCGGCGACTCGCAGAACACCGCGGAGATCGGGGAGAGGACCGAGGCCCTGCTCGCCGAGGTACGTCTGGATCTCAAGGGGCTGGATGACCAGCGTGTCCAGATCGTCCACGCTCACAGTATGAGCGCCGCCGTGCTGGCCATGGAGTGGAACAGGAATGAGTTGGCCTTCCTGGGATCGGCGCGACTGGCCCAGAGCGGGCGCCTGTTCCTGGGGCCGGACGCCAACAAGATCCTGCGTGTCCTGCCCGTGCCTCTGGTCGCGGTCCCAGCCGACGCGGCCGATGTCGGGGGTGCAACATGAGTGCGGCTACCACGAGCTCCGGAGGCGGGCTGTCGAAGAAGGGACTGGCCGAGGGCTCTGTCGGTCTGCTCGGCGCCATCATCATCGGGGTGTCCTGCATCGCGCCCCCGTACACCCTCACCGGCGCGCTGGGGCCGACCGCCTCAGAGGTGGGCGAGCAGGTACCGGCGATCTTCCTCGTCGGATTCATCCCGATGCTCCTGGTCGCCTTCGGGTACCGAGAGCTCAATGCGGCGATGCCCGACTCGGGCACATCCTTCACCTGGGGGACGCGTGCCTTCGGTCCGTGGATCGGGTGGATGAACGGATGGGGGCTGATTGTGGCGACCGTCGTCGTCCTGTCGAACCTTGCGGCCATCGCCGTCGACTTCTTCTATCTGTTGCTCGCACAGGTGACTCGCAACTCCGCCATTGCGGATCTCTCCGACAACGTATGGGTCAATACCCTCACCTGCCTGGTCTTCATCACGCTGGCGACCTGGATCGCGTACCGTGATATGCAGACCACCCAGAAGCTCCAGTACTGGTTGGTGGGGTTTCAGCTGACGGTGTTCCTCGGCTTCGGCGCGGTGGCCATTTACCGCTACTTCACCGGAACCGCCGTCAATCCGACACCCGTGAAGCTCGAATGGTTCAATCCCTTCGCCGTCGACTCGCTGGGGACTTTCGTGGCGGGCGTCTCCCTGTCCCTGTTCATCTACTGGGGCTGGGACGTGTCGCTGACGGTCAATGAGGAGGCCGACGACGCCAGCTCCACTCCAGGGCGCGCCGCCGTGCTCACTGTCATGACCATCGTCTCGGTGTACATGTTCGTCACGATCGGATCCATGATGTTCGCCGGTCTGGGGAAGGACGGGATAGGACTGGGCAATCCTGCGATCCAGGACAATGTCTTCTTCGCCTTGGCCAGACCGGTTCTGGGGCCGTTCGCGATCCTCCTGTCGACGGCGGTGCTGGTCTCGTCCGCGGCGTCCTTGCAGTCCACCTTCGTCTCTCCCGCCCGCACCCTCTTGTCGATGGGGTATTACGGAGCAATGCCGGAGAAGCTCGGCAAGATCTCTCCGCGCTTCCTGACTCCCGGGTGCGCAACAGTCGTCTCGGCGGTCGCCGCCTCGACCTTTTATACCCTGCTGCGATTCGTATCCACCTCCGTCCTGTGGGACACGGTTCAGACCCTGGGGGCGATGATCGCCTTCTATTACGGTCTCACCGCCTTCGCCGCGGTATGGTACTTTCGAGGGAAATGGTTCTCCTCAGTGAGGAACTTCTTCTTCACGCTGGTCTCACCGGGACTGGGAGGTCTTATCCTCTTCTTGCTGCTCGGCCTGACCCTGAAGGACTCCCTCAACCCCGAGTACGGGTCGGGATCGCAGGTCTTCGGCGTCGGTCTCGTCTTCGTCCTCACCCTCGCCCTCATTCTCCTGGGCGTGGTGCTGATGCTCGTACAGTACGTCCGAGCACCGGCCTTCTTCCGCGGGGAGGTGATCGCACGATCCGACGCTGTCACCGAGGAGTTGAAGGTGGCAACTGTCTTAGAGGAGGACGATGGTGAAGCCTCCCAGCTCCGTGCTGCGTCATAGATGCAGTGAACCGGAGCGAACACACACATGAAAACAGCTCACTCCGCGCCAGGCCGGCGGAAGGAGCTGAGAGGAATCACATTGTCATCGTATCGACGGCCACAGCTGATCGATGCGCCGGTAATCAAACACACGATATGTGGACGCCAGGCCGGACCACGAAGGAGTGACCAATGAGCATCAATATGGAGCGAGTCGCTGAGCTGACGGAGATCGAGTCCAGGCGCCTCAATGAACGGACCAAGGGGTCCGGCGACATGTACAACCGCGCGAGAAACAGCCTTTCCGGCGGTGTCGCCTCCTCGTACCAGCTGCGCGAGCCCTGGCCCATTTACCTTGAACGGGGGCAGGGGCCGAAGGTCTGGGATGTTGACGGCAACGAGATGTGGGACTTCCACAACGGCTTCGGATCGATGCTTCAGGGGCATGCCCACCCGGTGATCGGAGAAGCCATTCAGGAGCGGTACGGCAAGGGCACCCACTTCGCCGCCCCGACCGAGGACGCCCTGGCGGTGGCGGAGAACCTCTCGAGCAGGTGGGGGCTGCCGAAGTGGCGCTACACGAACTCGGGCTCGGAGTCCACGATGGACGCGATCCGTATTGCACGCGCCTACACCGGTCGCGACACGGTCATGAAGATCTTCGGCTCCTACCACGGGCACCACGACACCGTCATGGTCTCGATCGGCGTCGAGTACGACAAGATCGGTGACCGTGACAACCTGGCCTCGCTGCCCTACGGAGGCGGCATTCCCGACGCCACCGTCCAGATGACGGTGCCGGTTCCCTTCAACGATGCCGAGGCCATGGAGCGCCGCATCATCCGGCTGACCGATGAGGGGCGTAAGCCCGCCTGCGTCATCATGGAGCCGGCCATGATGAACCTGGGCGTCGTGCTGCCGGAACCGGGATATCTGGAGCAGGTCCGCGAGATCACCCGGCGACACGGCGTCGTCCTGATCTTCGATGAGGTCAAGACCGGCCTGTGCATCGGTCCGGGCGGCGCCACCCAGCGCTTCGGAGTGACTCCCGACCTGGTGACCATGGCCAAGGCCCTGGGTGGCGGTCTGCCCTCGGGCGCCATCGGAGGCACCGAGGAAGTCATGTCCGTGGTGGAGGACCACACCGTCTTCCAGGTCGGCACCTACAACGGCAATCCCCTGGTGATGGCCGCAGTGCGGGCCAACCTCGAGAAGGTCCTCAACCCGGAGGCATACGCCCACCTCGATCACCTCAATGAGCGCATTCTCGCGGGCTGCACAGAGGTCATCGAGCGCTACAACCTTCCGGGCTACGCGGTGGGCGTTGGTGGAAAGGGGTGTGTCACCTTCTCCCCCAAGAAGGTCGTCGACTACGAGTCCTTCAAGGAGCACCAGAACGCGGAGCTGTCCGAGCTCGCCTGGCTGTTCAACATGAACCGGGGAATCTTCATGACCCCGGGCCGCGAGGAGGAGTGGACCCTGTCAGTGACCCACACGGATGAGGCGATCGACGCCTACGTCAGCTGCTTCGAGGAGCTCGCCGAGGCGATCACCTCCAAGTGACGTAAGCACTCTCGGATCTCATGGGGGCCACCGAAGACGTCGGTGGCCCCCATGAATCGTGTCCTGCCCGTGGTGGCGCTCGGTGGCACTCAGCGGCGTTTCCAGGCGCGGATCCTCGTGCGAAAGGAGGTGAAGGGCGCCACCGTGTTGATGTGCACCCACTTGGCCACCGGCCAGGCCGACGGCGTCGAGGAGGCCCACGCCCGCTGTCCGGAGGTGAAGAGCTCGTCCCGGCTCAGTGATGCCACGAGGCCGACGACGTCGTCGAACTCGGCGATGAACAGCTCGGCGCGCTTGCGGATCTCCGCGATGAGCTCCTCACCGGAGGCGTAGTCCTTCACGGCGGTCTGCTTCTTCGTCCTCGCTGGCCCGCCGGCGGCAGTCGGAGGCGTGCGATCGTAGGTTAACCCTCGCGGTCGTGCCCTGAACCTACTGTGTTGTCTCATGACTTCTGAGAGTTTCGGATGTCATGACATCTCAAGACAC
>ERZ772999.94-NODE-94-length-56931-cov-20.310588_pt1 | contig 56931 bp, 43 predicted proteins | sample MGYA00511467_ERZ772999 | MGnify/ENA primary metagenome ERZ772999 (study PRJEB29015, sample SAMEA2738064) | human oral metagenome | biome: human oral; feature: human-associated habitat; material: saliva | place: China | collected 2218 ... | reverse complement strand
TGGGCTATGAGGAGCGCAGGTTCAACACCACCTGCCTGCTCTCGGCCCGCCTGGGCGTCTCGCGGAGCCGGGCCGGTCAGATCATCGATCACGGCAGCGCCCTGATGAACATGGGTTTCGGTCCCACTGAGGTCATGGAGCGTTGCGGGGTGCTGGATGCAGCCAAGGCGTCGCTGGTGACTCGCCGCCTGGGAGACGTGCCGGCTCCGGTGGCGCTGGCGGTTCAGGAGCGGGTGCTGCCTCAGGCGCCTAGGCGCAGCGTGTCCCAGGTGGGACGCGACATTGAGCGGGCCCTGATGGAGACAGACCCCACCGGGCATGCCGAGCGCGTCCGGGTCAACCAGGAGCGTCGGTGCGTGTCGCGCCCCCGGCCTGCCGGTGAAGGCATGTCCCAGGTCCGCCTGCTGCTGCCGACCATGGACGCCCTGTTGCTGGACGCCACCTTGGACGCGATCGCCGCATCAGCCCGGGCAGCCGGTGAGCAGCGCACCCCGGCCCAGCTGCGCGCCGACGCGCTGGGCGCGATGACCCTATCCACACTACGAACCAGCCAGCAGACCGCCTACCAGGCGACCACGCAAGCCCCCGACAACGACACCCAGAACACCACCACAAGCCCCCACGACAACATCAACCACGGCATCAGTGACGGCACCGGCGGCTTTGGTGGCGGTCTTGGCGGCTTGAGCGAGTCGGGTTCAGTGCCTGGATCCTCGGTTCCTTCCAGGTCTGCCTCTCTGGGCCGTCTACTGCCTGACGGGGTGCCCCTGGAAGGGCTCCTGGGGGCCTTGAGCTCCCTGGTAGGGTCCGCCAGCCCGTGGTGGACACCCTCAGGCACCGGCCACCTCCCCCTCCCCAAGAACATCCACATCGACGTCCAGGTCACCGTCCCCCTGAACAGCCTGGTTGGTCTGGCTCCACCCGACGACGGCGCCACCGACAGCGGTGACCCCGAGGGTGGCGAGTGCTTCAAGGAGCCCCGCAACCTGAAGTCCAGCGGAGCCCCTCCAGGTCAGATCGCCACCATCACATCCGAGGCCTGCAACGATGCAGCGTCCCTGAACAGCAGAAGAGGTCTGCCCACCACTGGTGGATGGAGTCTGCCCAGTTCCAGTGGGAGGAGTCTGCCCGGTTCCAGCGGGGGAAGTCTGCCTGAACCCGCCCCAGCTGCTCCCGCCTCCCAGCCCGCTACCTCGTTCTCCGCTGCTCACGCTTCCCAGCCCGCCGCGTCGTGCTCCGCTGCTTCCGTCTCCCAGTCCGCTGCCTCGCTCCCCGCCTCGTTGTCCGCCACGCCGGCTCAGGTCGCGGAGGTGCGCATCGGGGCGCGCAGCGCGGCGGTGCCGGCCCTGACTGCCTGGGCCCTGGCAGCTGGCGGGACCTGGAGGCGCCTGGTCACCGACCCGACCAGCGGCACCGTGATCGACGTGGGCCGCACCAGGTACCGTCCCCCGGCCGGTCTGGCCGACCTGGTGCGCGCCCGCGACCGGGCCTGCGTCTTCCCCACCTGCCAGACCCCCGCCGAACGGTGCGACATCGACCACCTCACCGCCTGGAGCCAGGGCGGGACCACCAGCCTGGACAACCTCGTGGTCCTGTGCGAGGCCCACCACCGCCTCAAGCACACCCCCGGATGGGCACTCACCAGAGACCAGGCCACCGGGGTCCTGTCATGGCACACCCCCGACAAGACCGTCTACCAGCGCCACCCCGACGGCACCATCACCCGCCTGCCCAAGCGGGTCGGGCCCCGCCAGCGCTACGTCCCCGGCTCGGTCGTCCAAGCCGACCTGAGCAAGCAGATCAGCCCCGAGATCATCAACCGCCTCAACACCGCCCTCAACAACACCAGCACCAGTACCGGCACCGGCATCGGGTCCGGCCCCACCGCCCGACTTGAGACCCGCGGCCCCCAACCCGGCCAGAAAGCCGGAGCCTACGAACCCGTCCCCTACCCCAAAGCCACCCACACCCTGGGCCTAGCACCCCTCATCGACGAAGCCCCACCCTTCTGAGTGACCGGGCCCCTACCCGTTGACAACCGGGATGTCGGTAAGGCGGGCGACAACTCGCTCTTTCGTATAAAGGTACTCACCTGCGGGCATATCGATCGTGACACTGTCCCCACCAACATCTGGCCACACGACCGGAAGGGACTGGGAAGCCCCAGGCTCAAGATCGTACACAAAGCTATTCGCTAAAGGATATCTACTTCCATCAGAATACGCATAGTCGGCCTCCAGATACCTCAACCCACCACTGAGGATGGTTATGCCACTCACACCAGACACCCCGGACAGGCCGCGCACATCCATCATCTTCCCCGGCAACGCGAAGGGGGCAACCGGCATACTGACCTTCTCACTAGACGTAAGCACCACCGTTCCAACCAAGTATTTACCGGCTCGAACCACGTGGTCGATCACCATGCGCACAGCCTTACCGTCGACCTTCACATCGACACCCTCAGGTCCTTTACCCACAGGCCCTGCTACTTTTGGCATTGCGGTCGACGACGGTGCCGCACTCGCGCCCGGCGCCGCACTGGCCTCGGCGGGTTTGGAGGGGGTTAGCGTGATCTCCACACGACGGTTGATCTGCCTGTGCTCATCAGTGTCATTCGCAACCCGCGGCGAGGACTCGCCCTTACCTGAGACCGACTCCTTCCACGCAGACAAGTCCGTCAGCTTCTTGAGTCGCTCTGACACTGCCTTGGCCCGCCGCTCCGACAGATCCTGGTTGTGCGCATCGTCAGCCACATCATCGGTATGCCCCGTGATCGTCAGATCCCCACCGGAGGGATACTTCTTGACCTGCTCCACCACACTCGCCAGCACACTGTCAGCCTGAGCCGAGAGCTGATCGGAGTCGGTCGCAAACGTGACATCCCCAGCCACCGTCACGGTCGTCGACTTCTCATCCTGCTTCGTATCCGACGAATCATCAGCCGCCAGCGACATGGTCTCGATCTTGAATGGCCCCGCCTCCGACTCGTCAAGTTTCGCCTTCGACACCACATCATTCACTGAGAAATCATTCTCGGTATCCTTCAGGACCGGAACACCTGTAGCGACACCCACATAAGGGAGGAACAGATCCACGACGTCAACACCGTCCGGCGGTGCATGAAACACTGGAAATACTTCCCGAGGCTTATGTTTTTCAACATCATCATATAAATGACGTACCTCCTCGTCCAGCTCACGATAGACCAGCCCCTTATCCAAAGAGAGCATCCTGATCGCAACCATGGTCCCCGGACGATATGTGGAGCCGAATGGCTGAAACAGGCTTACCTTGTCATCAGAGGTCGTTGTGAACACCAGGCGCACGACAGCGTACTTACCATTGACTGCGGCAGGCCCCACCTCGACCGAGAGCGGCGTCCCTTTCCACTCAGCCTCCAGCATCACCCCACCGTGAGGGCCAGTCGCAGTGGCAGCAGCACGTGGAGACGCGGCACCCGAGCTCTTCCCAGAGGAGGCGGTATCGCCCTTCTTGAGCAACCCGCACCCCGACAAGACGGCCCCCGCACCGGCCAGGGCGGGCAGGGCCAGGACACCACGTCGGGTCAGTCGGGCGCAGGTTTCAGGAGACATCGGCGTGGAGGACGGCATGTCGGGAACCTTTCAACGCATTGGGAACACGTACTTGGCACCCTATGCACCGCAATCCACTACCCACGATGGGGAACTCCCCATCACTCCCCATCTGCTCCCCATGAACCCATGGGGAGTCATGGGTAGTTGCGGAGCCTCATCAGTTCTCAGGCCTGCAGGTCAGGCGGCCCGGTCCACAAGAATGCGGGCGAAGTCCTCCATGGCCGCACGCACCTGTCTCACCCGCTCACCGGCATCAGTCATAGCCGCCGTGGCGGCCTCGCCCTCGATGCCGGCCTGGGCCAGGCGCTGTCGGGTTCCGTCGAGGACGGCCTCCTCCAGTCCCTCCAGGCCCTCCACTGCCTGAGCGGCCCAGTCCATCGCCATCTCGCGGGTACGGGCCAGGACGGGGTGCTCCCGCAGGCGAGCGACGACGTCGGCCAGGAAGGCGTCGTCGGAGAGGTCACCGGTGGACAGGCGCGAGAGAATGGCCTGGCCGGCGGCGTCGAGCTCGCCGGCCGCCAGGGCCTTGCGCAGAAGGAGGACCGGCATGGTGTCCACTCCCTCGCGCAGGTCGGTGCCGGGGGTCTTGCCGGTGGTGGCCGAGTCGCTCATGAGGTCGATGACGTCGTCGGCCAGCTGGAAGGCCACGCCGATCCGCTCGCCGAACTCCTCGACGATCTGCTCGGTGCGCGTCCCGGCACCGGTGAGCATCGCCCCGTAGCGGGCGGACACTGCGATGAGGGAGCCGGTCTTGTCCGCCAGGACCTGGATGTAGTGGTCGACCGGATCGGTACCTGCCGGGCGCGGCAGGGTCTCGTGGAGCTGACCCATGCACAGGCGCTCGAAGGTCTTGGCGTGGGCCATGACGGCCTCCGGGCCGAGGGCCGCCACCAGCTGGGAGGCCCGGGCCACGAGGACGTCGCCGGTGAGGATGGCGGCGGAGTTGCCCCACACGGTCTGGGCGCTCGGGGCGCCGCGGCGCAGCGGGGCCTCGTCCATGACGTCGTCGTGGTAGAGGGTGGCGATGTGGGTCAGCTCCACGGCCACCCCGGCGTCGCGGATCTCCTCACCGGTGGCCAGGGCCGGGTCGCCGAGCTGGGCGGTCAGCAGGGCCAGGACCGGGCGCAGGCGCTTGCCCCCGGCCTCGGCCAGGTGCGAGGTCGGCGGGTTGATGGTCTCGTCGGCGCTGGTGACCACCTCCATGAGGCGGTCCTCAATGGTCTGGAGGGCGGGGATGATGCGCGACTCCAGCTCGGGGGCGCTCAGCGGCAGTGATCCGATCACGGAAGGAGCATAGCCGTCTGGTCGAACAGGTCGAAGGCGCTCTGCGGCAAAATGCCCAACCCGATTGTGGCCATCACCGCAACGCTGACCGCCAGGATGATCGGGCCGCGGCTGCCCACGACCACGGCGCGCTCGCCGTCGGGCTCATGGAAGAACATGAGCACGATGAGCCTCATGTAGAAGAAGGCGGTCACGGCCGAGCAGACGACGGCGAGGATGACGAAGGGCGTCCCGTTGCCGCTCAGGCCGGTGGCGAAGAGCCGGAACTTGGCCATGAAGCCGGCCGTCAGGGGCACTCCGGCGAAGGACAGCAGGAAGACGGTCATGGCACCGGCCGCCCAGGGGCTGCGGCGTCCCAGGCCCTTGAAGGCATCCAGGTCGCCGTCCTCGCCGCCCACCGAGCCGTCGCGGTGGGAGCGCACCAGGGTGATGATGCCGAAGGCCCCCACGGTGGCGATCCCGTAGGTCAGGGCGTAGAAGCTGAGCGCGGAGATCGCCGCCTTGGAGTAGGCCCCGATCCCGATGAGCATGAAGCCGGCGTGGGCGATGGCCGAGTAGGCGAGCATGCGCTTGACGTCGCGCTGGACCACCCCGACGACGGTGCCCAGGAGCATGGTCAGTGCCGCCACGGCCCACAGGGCGGGGGCCAGGTCCCAGCCCATGGCGCCGGCGATCAGGTAGTAGAAGCGCACCAGGGCCAGGAAGGCGGCGGCCTTGACGCCGGCGGCCATGAACCCGGTGACCGGGGTGGGGGCGCCCTGGTAGACGTCCGGGCTCCAGGCGTGGAAGGGCACGGCCGCCACCTTGAACAGCAGGCCGACGATCACCAGCATGAGGCCGGCCAGGATGAGCCAGTCCTGCCCCGCCGCGCTGCTCACGGCCTCGCCCAGGGTCTTGTAGTCGACGGCGCCGGCCACCCCGTAGAGCAGGGCCGAGCCCATGAGGAGGAAGGCGGAGGCGAAGGCCCCCAGCACGAAGTACTTCAGCGCCGCCTCCTGGCTGAGGAGCCGGCGGTGGCGGGCGGTGGCCGCCAGGATGTACAGCGGCAGGGAGATCATCTCCAGGATCACGAACAGCGTGATGAGGTCGCTGCTGGCCCCGAAGAGCATCATGCCGCCCAGTGAGAACAGGGTCAGGGGGAAGATCTCGGTCGTGGTCCAGCCGGCCAAGATGGACTCGCTCTCCTCCGCGCTGCCGGGCCGGTCAGCGGCCTGGGCCGCGAAGGCCCCGTCGCCGACCGAGGTGCGGTCGGCCATCACCAGGACGGCCAGCAGCCCGATGACCAGGAGGATGCCCTGGGCGGCGATGGAGAAGGGGTCCTCGGTCAGGCCCGCGGACATGCGGGCGCCCGGCAGGAAGCCCTTGGGGAGCTGGAACTGGGGCAGAGCCGCGGCGGCGGCCCCGGCGGCCTTGACCTCGCCCCAGCGCAGGAACAGGGAGACACCGGAGGCCAGGATGGCCAGGAAGCTCAGCGTGGACTGGATGGCCAGACGGGCGGGACGGGCGATGAAGGCCTCCACGAGGACACCCAGGACACCGGCGCCCAGGATGATGAGGACCGGCGTCAGGGCGTCCCAGTTGACGATCGGGGCAGTGGCTGAGGGGCTCACTTGGTGTTCCCTTCCGTAGCGGTGGAGGCGGCGGGAGCGTCAGTCGCACCGCCGGCATCGGGGCTGTCACCGGCGCCGCGAGCTGAGGCCTCAGCCTGCGAGGAGCTGGTGACCGTGAGCGCGACCTGCCGGGCGACGTCGTCGAACGCGGACGTCAAGACGCCCGGGGCCAGTCCGAGCGCGAGCATTGCGGCGATGATGGGGACGACGACGAGGCGCTCGCGCCCGTCGAGGTCCGGGCTACCCACGCGCTCGGGGGCGGGCGCCCCGGTGAAGACCCGCTGGTAGGGCAGCAGCATGTAGACGGCGGCGATGACGACGCCGACGACGGCCGCCCCGCCCAGGGCCAGCGAGACCGAGAAGGTGCCGGTGAGCACCATCCACTCGGGCACGAACCCGCTCAGGCCCGGCAGGGCGATGGAGGCCAGCCCGCTGACCAGGAAGGTGCCGGCCACCAGCGGCATGACCCGGGCGATGCCGCCGAGCTCGCTGATGGCGACCGTCCCGGTGCGCCGAGCCATGAAGCCGGTGACCAGGTAGAGGCCGGCAATGGACAGCCCGTGGGCCACCATGTAGACCATGGCGCCGTTGGCGGCCACCTGGTTGCCGATGAAGATCCCCAGGACCATGAAGCCAAAGTGGCTCACGGAGGTGTAGGAGATGAGGCGGTAGAGGTTGTCCTGGGCGATGGCGGCCAGGCCCCCGTAGATGATGGAGACGACCGCCAGGACCAGGATCACCGGGGCGGCCCAGCGGGAGGCCTCCGGGAAGATCGGCAGGACCAGGGTAATCATCCCGAAGGTGCCGATCTTGTCGAGGATGCCGATGAGCAGCACCGAGGTGCCCGGGGTGGCCTGCTCGGCGGTGTCGGGCAGCCAGGTGTGGACCGGGACCAGTGGCGCCTTGATCGCGAAGGCGATGAAGAAGGTCAGGAAGATCCAGTGACCGGCGGAGGTGGACACGTGCAGGTTGGCGGCCACCGAGTCGATGAGGAAGCTCGGGACGCCGTTCTTGGCGGAGTGCAGGTGGACGGCGATGACGCCGATGAGCATGATGAGCCCGCCGGCCAGGGAGTACAGGAGGAACTTCAGGGCGGCGCGCTGGCGATTCTGCCCGCCGAAGCAGCCGATGAGGAAGTACACCGGGATGAGCATCGCCTCGAAGCACAGGTAGAACAGCAGCAGGTCCCGGGCCGAGAAGATGACGACGACGAAGAACTCCAGCGTCAGGACGAGCCCGGTGAACAGGCCCTGTCGGTCGGCGGGGACCTCACCCCAGGAGGCGAGCAGCACCAGGGGCGTGACGAAGGCGCCCAGCAGCACCATGGACAGGCCCAGGCCGTTGACACCCAGGGCCCAGGAGGCGCCGATGGCGGGGATCCAGGAGTGGGTGTCGGTCAGCTGGACGGTGCTGGCTTGAGCCAGGTCGAAGGCGCTCAGCGCCCACAGCCCCAGGGCGAGGACCGCCAGGGAGAACACGAGGCCCACGGCGCGGGCGTGGAGCCGGCGCAGCGGCGGGACCAGCCACAGCAGGAGCGCCCCGGCCAGCGGCGTGACCGCCATGACGGTCAGGACGGGCAGCGATGCGGGAAGAGTCGGCATGTGTCGTGTCCTCTCAGAACCTGGCGGCCAGGACGGCGATGAGTACGAGGACCGTTCCGGCCAGCATGTAGCCGGCGTAGGAGCGCACGTACCCGGACTCGGTACGGCGGGTCAGGCGCCCCAGGGCGCCGGTGCCCGCGGCGGCACCCTCGATGGCGCCGTCGACGACGTAGCGCTCGACGGCGTCGGTGGCCAGGACCAGTCCCTGGCCGGTACGCATGGCCAGGGCCTCGTTGATGGCGTCCTGGTACATGTCCTTGCGGGCGGCCTCCACCAGGGGGTTGGCCGGCTGCAGGACGACGGGCACCGGGCGGCGCACGTACATCCACCAGGCCACGAGAACCCCGACGACGACCAGCGCGAGGGTGGCGCCCATGATGACGGTGGCCGGCAGGACCGGCTCGCCGTGCTCGGCGTGACCGGTGACCGGCTCCAGCCAGGTGACGAACATGTTGTTGTAGGTCAGCAGCCCGCCCAGGCCCGCGGAGAACACGGACAGGACGATCAGGGGCAGGGTCATGAGCCAGCCGGACTCGTGGGGGTGGACCTCGCCCTCCAGGTCCTTCTCGGTGGTCCAGCGCTGCTTGCCGTGGAAGATCATGAAGAACAGGCGGGACATGTAGAAGGCGGTCAGGCCCGCGCCCAGCAGGGCAATGGTCCCCAGGATCCAGGGCTTGGCGCCCTCGCCGACGAAAGCGGCCTCAATGAGGCGGTCCTTGGACCAGAAGCCGGAGAAGGGCGGCACCCCCAGGATGGCGAGCCAGCCGATGCCCATGGTGATCCAGGTGATCGTCATGGCTCCGCGCAGGCCACCGAAGCGGCGCATGTTGACCTGGTCGCCCATGGCGTGCATGACCGAGCCGGCCCCCAGGAAGAGCTGGGCCTTGAAGAAGCCGTGGGTGAGCAGGTGGAAGATGGCGAAGGCGTAGCCGACCGGACCCAGGCCCGCTCCCAGCATCATGTAGCCGATCTGGCTCATGGTGGAGGCGGCCAGGACCTTCTTCATGTCGTCCTTGGCGCTTCCGATGACGGCCCCCAGCAGCAGGGTGATGGCGCCGATGACGGCCACGGCCGTCTGGGCGCTGGGGGCGCCCTCGAAGACGGCGGCGGAGCGGACCATGAGGTAGACGCCCGCGGTGACCATGGTGGCGGCGTGGATGAGGGCCGAGACCGGCGTGGGGCCGGCCATGGCGTCACCCAGCCAGGCCTGGAGGGGGAACTGGGCGGACTTACCGCAGGCCGCCAGGAGCAGGAAGAAGCCGATGGCGGTGAGCCAGCCGGTGCTCACCGAGCCGTCGAGGGAGGCGGCGGAGACGGCGTCGAAGGAGACCGAGCCGATCTGGCCGACCATCGTCATCATGGCCAGCAGGAGGCCGACGTCGCCCACACGGTTCATGATGAAGGCCTTCTTGGCAGCGGCGGCGTTCTCGCGGCTGGTGGCCTGCTCGCCCTGGGGGGCGTCGGCGTCGGCGGTGTTCCAGAAGCCGATGAGCAGGTAGGAGGCCAGCCCCACGCCCTCCCAGCCGACGAAGAGCACGATGTAGGAGTCACCCAGGACCAGGGTGAGCATCGCGGCGATGAAGAGGTTGAGGTAGGCGAAGAAGCGGCGCCGGTCGCGGTCGTGGGCCATGTAGGCCACCGAGTACAGATGGATGAGGAAGCCGACGCAGGTGACCAGCGTGACGAAGGTCAGCGACAGCGGGTCCAGGCGCAGGCCGACGTCGACGCTCAGGTTCCCGGCGGAGAACCAGTGGTAGAGGGGCAGGCCGATGACGCGTTCCTCAGCGGGCAGGCCCAGGACCTGCACGAGGATGCCCACGCCGAGGCAGGCGGCGAAGAAGGAGGCGGCCAGGCCCAGCCAGTGGCCCCAGGCGTTGGAGCGGCGGCCGGCCAGCAGCAGGAACGCGGCGGAGGCCGCGGGGACGGCGATGAGCAGCCAGGCCCAGGAGGCCAGGCCGGTGGCCTCGGTCAGGGGCGTCACGACGGCGGTGACAGGAGCGGGAAGCATGTCGGTGGTCTCTCCCCTCAGTTCTTGAGCAGGTTCTCGTCGTCGACCGACGTGGACCTGCGGGTGCGGAAGATGGATACGACGATGCTCAGACCCACCACGACCTCGGCGGCGGCCACCACCATGACGAAGAAGGCGAAGACCTGGCCGGTGAGGTTGCCGTGGATCCGGGAGAAGGTGACCAGGACCAGGTTGACGGAGTTGAGCATGAGCTCAACCCCCATGAGCTCGATGATGGCGTTGCGGCGCAGCAGCACCGTGAGCGCCCCCAGGGTGAACAGCACCCCGGCCAGGATGAGGTAGACGGTGATGGGGAGACTCACTTCTCCTCCTTCTGCTCCGGGGCGGCCGAGTCGGCTGCCCCGTCATCGCTGAGGACGGGCTGCTTGACGGTGGGGGCGGCGGCGCCCGGCATGGAGGGCATCCCGGAGCGGCGGGCGTCCCGGGGGCCGCCGGCCTGACCGGTCTGGCCGGCCCCGGCCAGACGGGAGACAATCGTGCCCGAGCGCTGGGCCAGTCCCATCTCCGGGGAGACGTCCGACAGCTCCAGGCCCTGGCCGCGGGCCCGCAGGACCCGGGGCACGGACTCCTCGACGGCCTCGCCCTGGGCGTCCAGGGCCGGGGCGGCGGCGGAGTTGGTGGAGGCGTAGACGCCGGGCATGGGCTTCTGGCCCGGGTGGGCGCCCTTGGCGGCATAGTCCTGCATCTTGCTCGCGGCCACCGCCCGCTGGCTGAGCCGGGCCCGGATGCGCTGGCGGTGGGTGAGGGTCAGGGCGCCGACGGCGGCGACGATGAGCAGGATGGCGGTCAGCTCCATGGTGACGACGTGGTCATGGTAGAGCGTGACGGCCAGCAGGTCGGGGGCGGCCTTGGCGCCGTCCTTGAGCCCGGCCGGCGTCGGGAAGGTGGAGCGCCACACGACGGCGGTCAGGGCACCGGCCAGCCCCAGTCCCAGGAGGATGAGGACCGGGCGCCTCATGACGGTACCGGCGGCACCCACCGGCTCGTCACCGCCGACACCCACGAGCATGATGACGAACAGGACGAGGGTCATGACGGCGCCGGTGTAGACCACGACCTGGGTGATGCCCATGAAGGGCGACTCGTTGACGATGTAGAGGACGGCCAGCGAGATCATGATGCCGATCATGTTGATGGCGGCGTTCACGGCACGCTTGGCGGTCAGGACGCCGATGCCGCAGGCCACGGTGACCAGGGCGACGACGCCGAAGACGATGGCCTCGCCCAGCCCCAGGTGACCGTCCTGAGTCAGAGCGGTCGGGGCGACGGCGGGGGCTCCGGTCATCAGCAGGGTGCTCATCGCAGGGCTCCCTTCACGGTGTGGCGGCTGTCCCGGCCAGAGACGGGGGCGGCCTTGGCGCGGGCGGACTCCAGGCTGGGGTCCTCGGGTCGGTGGCTCCGCACCCAGTCGATCTGGGCCTGGGTGGAGCCGACGACCTTCCCGCGGTAGTAGTCGCCGTCCTCGGTGCCCTCGACCATGGGGTGGGGCGCGGACACGGCGCCCTCGGGCACGGGGGCCAGCAGGTCCTCCTTCTCGTAGATGAGGCCCTCACGGCCGGGACCGACGAGCTCATCGAAGTCGGTGGACATGGTCAGGGCCCGGGTGGGGCAGGCCTCGATGCACATGCCGCAGAAGATGCAGCGCAGGTAGTTGATCTGGTAGACGCGCCCGTAGCGCTCGCCGGGCGAGTACTGGGCGCCGGGCTCGTTGGAGGCGGCCTCGACGTAGATCGCGTCGGCGGGGCAGGCCCAGGCGCACAGCTCACAGCCGATGCACTTCTCCAGGCCGTCGTCGTAGCGGTTGAGCTGGTGGCGCCCGTGGTAGCGGGGCATCACCTGTGGGGGCTCGAAGGGGTACTGCTCGGTGACCACCGGGCGGAACATCGAGGAGATGGTGACCCCGTAGCCGGCCACGGGCGCGAAGGCGCGGGCCAGGGCGGAGGGAGCGTCGCGCAGCCACTTGTCGTGCTGCGAGCCCCGGGAACGGTGGGGGCGATCAGTCATCTTTTCCCTCCTGGGGTGCCTCAGCGGCCGTGTCTGTGTCCTTGCCGCCGGCCGGGTCGGCCTTGAGGTCAAGGGTGAAGGTGGGCAGGGCGGTGGCTGCGTCCGTACCGGCCGGAGCTGCCGTGCCGGCAACACCTGCTGAGTCGGGGGACTCGGCAGAGGCGGCGGAGTCTGCGGAACCGGCTGCGTCGTCGTCATTGACGTCGGTGTCCTCCAGGAGGCCGACGGCGGTGGCCGCCCCGGTCCCGGAGTCACCGGCCGCATCGGTCGCCTGCGCCGCCAGGGCGGCGCGGCGGGCGCGCGGTGAGGGCGGCAGGGACGCGCCCGGAGGCGGCGGGACCGGGAAGCCCTCGAGGAAGGCGACGTGGTCGTCCTCGGCGTCCAGGATCTCGACGTCCTCGTCGTCGGCGTCCTCGTCGTCGTCCTCATAGTCCTCGTAGAGCTCCTCCTCTTCCTCCTTGTCGGGGATGAGGAAGAGGATGAACATGATGACGCAGAACACGACGGCCATCGGCAGCAGCAGGGCCTGCACGGAGGCGCCCGAGAAGGTGCGGAAGGCGCGCACCACGGCCACCAGCACGAACCAGACCAGGGAGATCGGGATGAGGACCTTCCAGCCCAGCTTCATGAAGTGGTCGTAGCGGATGCGCACGAGGGTTCCGCGGGTCCAGATCATGAAGAACATGACGGCCCAGACCTTGGCGACGAACCACAGCATCGGCCACCAGCCGGAGTTGGCGCCCTCCCAGAACAGGCTGAGGATCGCCGAGCGCCAGCCGCCCAGGAACAGGGTGACGCACACGGCCGAGACGTTGAACATGTTGATGTACTCGGCCAGGAAGTACCAGGCGAACTTCATCGAGGAGTACTCGACCATGTGGCCGGCGACGAGCTCGCCCTCGGCCTCAGGCAGGTCGAAGGGGAGGCGGTTGACCTCACCGACCATGGAGATGACGTAGATGATGAAGCTGGGCACCATCGCCACGGCCCACCAGATGCGCTCCTGGGCGGTCACGATCCCGGAGGTGGACATGGTCCCCGAGGCCAGGAAGACCGTGAGGATGGACAGGCTCATGCTCAGCTCGTAGGAGATGACCTGAGCGGCGCTGCGCACGGCGCCGAAGAGCGGGTAGGTGGAGTGCGTGGACCAGCCGCCCAGGATGATCCCGTAGACGCCGAAGGCGGTGATGGCCAGGATGTAGAGGACCGCCACCGGGAAGTCGGTCAGCTGCAGGGGCGTGGAGTGGCCGAAGATGCTCACCTGCGGCCCGAAGGGGATGACCGCGTAGACCATGAAGGCGCTGAAGGCGGCGATGAGCGGCGCCAGGAGGTAGATGAGCTTCTCGGCCCCCTTGAGCCAGAAGTCCTCCTTCATGATGAGCTTGCCGGCGTCGGCGACCGCCTGGAGCAGGCCGAGGGGACCGTTGACGTTGGGGCCCAGGCGGGTCTGCATGCGGGCCAGGCCGCGCCGCTCCACCCACAGCGCCATCATGACGCTGACGATGAGGAAGGCGACGATGAAGCCGGCCTTGATGAGGGTCAGCCACCAGGTCTCGGCGGAGAAGTCGGCGGTCACGCCCCCGTTGGGGAGGGCGTCGTCGGCAGCGGCCTGAGCCGCGTAGATCGGGTTCACCTCAGTACCTCCGCTGCATGAGTCACGGTGACCTGGGAGCCGTGCCCGGCGCCCAGGGTCTGGTGGACGGTGGAGCCGGCCGAGCACTCGGGCAGCCACACGGTGCCGTCGCTGACGCCGCCGACGACGGCCGGCAGGGTGATCGATCCGGCGGCGGTCGCCACGGTCACCTCCTGGCCGGCTGCCAGCGACAGGCGCTGGGCGAGGTCGGCGCCCACCCGGGCGACGGGCCGCAGGGCGGTGGCGGCCAGGAAGGGCTCACCGTCCTGGAGGCGCCCGGCGTCGAGCATGGGCTTGTGAGTGGTCAGGCGCGCCTCGACGCCGTCGACGGCGGGGACGGGGGCGCCGGCGCAGACCGCCGGGGCGGGCCCGAAGGCGACCGACGGGCGCTGCCCGCGCCACAGTCCCAGGTCGGCGAGCTGCTCGTGCAGGACGACCAGGTCGTCGACCTGCAGGTCGACTCCCATCTCATCGGCGAGCATGCCCAGGACCTGGCGGTCAGTGCGCGAGCGCGAGACGTGGGCCTGGCCGAAGGGGCGCACGCGCCCCTCCCAGTTGACGAAGGTGCCGTTCTTCTCCACGGCCGGGGCCACGGGCAGGACGACGTCGGCGTGCTCGCTGACCTCGCTGCGGCGCACCTCGAGCTGGACGGTGAAACCGCTGGCGGCCAGGGCCGCGCGGGCCAGGCCCGGGTCGGGGAAGTCGCGCAGGTCGATGCCGCCGACGACCGCACCGCCCAGGCCCCCCTCCAGGAGGGCCGAGAGGATGGCGGTGGCGTCGCGGCCCGGAGTCGCGGGCAGGAGGTGCTCGGGGCCCAGGTTCCAGGCCTGCTCGACCTGGGCACGGGCCTCGGGGTCGGCTACGGGGCGACCGCCGGGCAGGAGGCCGGGCAGCAGGCCCGCCTCGATGCCGCCGCGCTCGCCGCTGCGACGCGGCACCCAGGCCAGATGGGCGCCGGTGGCAGTGGCCAGGGCGTCGGCGACGCTCAGCAGGCCGGGGACGCGGGCGGCGCGCTCACCGATGAGGATGGTGGCGCCGTCGGCCCGCAGGGCCTCGACGAGCTCGGGGTGGGTCTGGCTGAGGTGGGCGACGACGCGGGCCTCCTCACCGGGCGGGGTGAGGATGGCCTGGGCGGAGAGCTTGCGGCTGCCGGCGCTCAGGCAGGTGGTCACGGTGGCCACCTTGACGCCACCGGCGCGCACTCCCTTGCGCAGGCGCAGGAACAGGGAGCCGCACTCGTCCTCGGGCTCCAGGCCCAGGAGCAGGACCTGACCGGCCCGCTCCAGGTGGCGGTAGGTGACGGCGCCCAGTCCGGTGCCGGCCACGCGGGCGGCCAGGAAGGAGTCCTCCTCCTGGCTGTGGGCGCGCACGCGCTGGTCGATGTCGTTGGTGCCCAGGACGGTGCGGGCGAAGCGGGACCAGGCCCAGGCGTCCTCCAGGGTGAGGCGGCCGCCGGGCAGGAGCCCCACTCCCCCATCGGCGGCGGCGCGGGCCAGCCCCTGGGCGGCCACGTCCAGGGCGTCGGACCAGGAGGTGGTGACGAGCTCGCCGGTCTCCTCGTCGCGCACGAGCGGGACAGTGAGGCGGTCAGGCTGGGAGGACCAGGTGAAGGCGAAGCGGTCCTTGTCGGTGATCCACTCCTCGTTGACCTCGGGGTCGTTACCGGCGAGGTGACGCAGGACGACGCCGCGGCGCATGTCGACGCGGATGGCGGAGCCGGAGGCGTCGTGCTCGGTGACGGAGTCGGTGGAGACCAGGTCCATGGGGCGGGCCCGGAAGCGGTACTTCGCGGAGGTCAGGGCGCCCACGGGGCAGATCTGGATGATATTGCCCGAGAAGTAGGAGGCGAAGGGGCGCCCGGAGGCGTCCAGGTCCTCGCGGCCGGCGCCCAGGTCGGGGCCGTAGTCGGTGCCGTCGGAGGCACCGGGCTCGCCGCCGGGGCCGGTCAGGTCTCCCAGGGCGCTCAGGGAGGGCACGCCGCGGATCGTCTGGAGGTCGGCGTCGAGCCCCTCCTGGGGCGCCTCGGTGTGGAAGTCCAGGACACGGGCGTCGAAGCGCCCGATCTGCTCGGAGTACAGGCCCCCGGCGTGCTCGGGCTCGCCGTCCATGTCGAAGGAGGGGTGCCCGCCGCCGCGGCCCTGGAGGGCGATGAAGGGGTCACCGGGGATCTGGTCGGCGAAGCGCACGCAGCGCTGGCACAGGATGCACCGGTCGCGGTCCAGCAGAATGTTGCTGGTCAGGCGCAGCGGCTTGGGGAAGGTGCGCTTGACGTCGGTGAAGCGAGTGGCGGACTGGGCGCCGGAGGCCATGAGCTCCAGGGCCTGGTTCTGCAGGGGGCACTCGCCGCCCTTGTCGCACACCGGGCAGTCCAGCGGGTGGTTGATGAGGAGGAACTCCATGGTGCCGGCCTGGGCCTTGGCGGCGACCTCGCTGGTGGCCTGGGTGGAGATCTCCATGCCCTCCATGGCGGTCATGGCACAGGAGGGCTGGGGCTTGGGCATGGGCCGCACGACGCCGTCGCGCCCCGGCATGGCCACCTCCACCAGGCACTGGCGGCAGTTGGCCGACGGCGCGAGCAGCGGGTGGTCGCAGAAGCGCGGGATGCGCACGCCGACCTGCTCGGCGGCGCGGATGAGAAGGGTCCCCTTCTCGACCTCGACGGGGAGCCCGTCGATGGTCATGTGGACCATCTCGGGGGCCGGGGGCGCCGCAGGTGCGGAGCTCTTGGTGGTCGTCTCAGCAGTCATGGCTCACCGTGCGCTTTCGAAGACGGAGGAGGCGGCGTAGGGGAAGAGCTCGTCGGCGGCGGCGGTGTAGCCGGCCTCGAACTCCTCGCGGAACCGCTTGATGCCGGTCAGGACCGGGGTGGCGGAGGCGTCGCCCAGGGCGCAGAAGGAGCGTCCGGCGATGTTGGAGGCGATGGACTCGAGCTTCTCGACGTCGCCGGGCAGGCCCCGGCCCGCCTCCAGGCGCAGCATGATCTGGCGCATCCAGTAGGTTCCCTCGCGGCAGGGGGTGCACTTGCCGCAGGACTCGTGCTGGTAGAACTCGGTCCAGCGGGTGACCACGCGCACTACGGAGACGGTCTCGTCGAAGACCTGCAGGGCGCGGGTTCCCAGCATGGAGCCGGCCTCGGCCACGGACTCGTAGTCCAGGGGGACGTCGAGCTCGTCGGGCCCGAAGATCGGCGTCGAGGAGCCTCCCGGCACCCAGAACTTCAGCTCGTGGCCGGGGCGGATGCCGCCGGAGAGCTCGATGAGCTCACGCATGGTGATGCCGAAGGGGGCCTCGTACTGGCCGGGGTGGGCCACGTGGCCGGAGACGGAGAAGATGCCGTGGCCCTTGGACTTCTCGGTGCCCATGGTGGAGTACCACTGGGCGCCGCGGGCCAGGATCGCCGGGACCGAGGCGATGGTCTCGACGTTGTTGACCACCGTGGGCCGGGCGTAGAGGCCGGCGACGGCGGGGAAGGGCGGCTTGAGGCGGGGGTGGCCGCGGCGGCCCTCCAGGGAGTCCAGCAGGGCGGTCTCCTCACCGCAGATGTAGGCGCCGGCCCCGGCGTGGGCGGTGATGCGCAGCCGCTGCTGGCCGTCGAGCCCGAAGCCGGTGTCCAGCAGGCCGGACTCGGTGGCCTCGCGCACGGCGCTGAGCAGGCGGCGGTAGACGTGGGGGACCTCACCGCGCAGGTAGACGAAGGCGTGGTCGCCGCCGATGGCGCGCGAGGTGATGGCGATGCCCTCGATGAGCGCCTGCGGGTTGGACATGATCGTGGGGATGTCCTTGCAGGTGCCCGGCTCGGACTCGTCGGCGTTGACCACGAGGTAGCGCGGGCCGCCGTCGACCGGGGGCAGGAAGGACCACTTCAGGCCGGTGGGGAAGCCGGCGCCGCCGCGTCCGCGCAGGCCGGAGTCCTTGATGAGGCCGATGAGCTCCTCGCAGCTGAGGGTCTTGGCCTTCTTCAGGCCCTCGTAGCCGCCGTGGTCGAGGTAGGTCTGCAGGGTCCAGGAGCGCTCCTGGTCCCACAGGTCGCTCAGGACCGGGGTGAGGGTCCCCGGCGCGGTGTAGGTGGCGGTGTCACTCACTTGGTCTCCTCCTTCGGCGCGGTCCAGCCCTGCTCACGGGCGATGCTCAGGCCGCGCAGGGTCGGCTCGCCGGGGCCGCGCCCCTCGTCGGTGCGGCCGTCCTCGAAGCCGGCCAGCAGGCGCTCGTTCTCCCGGAAGGTGGGGACGGTCTCGGGGCCGCGGGTGGGGGCGACGTCCTCTCCGCGCTCGAGGGCCTTAATCATGGCGACGGCGGAGTCGGGGGTCTGGTTGTCGAAGAACTCCCAGTTGACCATGACGACGGGGGCGTAGTCGCAGGCGGCGTTGCACTCGACGCGCTCGAGGCTGATGGTGCCGTCCTCGCTGGTCTCCTCGGCGCCCAGGCCGGTGTGCTCGGTGACCGCCTTCCAGATCTCGTCCCCACCCATGACGGCGCACAGGGCGTTGGTGCACACGCCCACGTGGTACGTGCCCACCGGGTGGCGGCGGAACTGGCTGTAGAAGGTGGCCACGGCGCTGACCTCGGCCCGCTCCAGACCGAGCCGGGCGGCGCACAGGGCGATGCCGGCCGGGGAGACGTAGCCGTCCACGGACTGGATGAGGTGGAGCATCGGGATGAGGGCGCTGCGCTCCTTGCCCGCCGGGTAGCGGGCGATGATCCGCTCGATGTCGACCTGGAGGCCCTGGGCGGCCTCGGCGCTGTAACCGGCGGCCACGGCGGCTTGCGCGACAGTGCCCACCGGGCCGACCGCGCTGACGGTGGCGATGGTCTCGACGGCCGGGTTGACTGCGTTCTCGGTGGTGCTCATCAGCGGTCCACGCCTCCCAGGACGGGGTCGATGGAGGCCAGGGTGGGTACGAGGTCGGCGATCATGCCGCCCTCCCCCATCATGGCCAGCGACTGCAGGTTGGAGAAGGAGGGGTCGCGGAAGTGGACCCGGTAGGGGCGGGTGCCGCCGTCGGAGACGGCGTGGACGCCCACGATCCCCTTGGCGTGCTCAACGGTCTGGTAGACCTGCCCGGCCGGGACCCGGAAGCCCTGGGTCACCAGCTTGAAGTGGTGGATGAGGGACTCCATGGAGCTGCCCATGATCTCGCGCACGTGCTCCAGGGACTGGCCCTGGCCATCGGTGGCGATGGACATGCGGGCGGGCCAGGCGATGGTCGGGTCGGCCACCATCGTGGTGTTGGAGGGGTCGTCGCCGCGGCCGGCGATCTCCTCGAGGCGGTCCAGGCACTGGGAGACGATCTTGAGGGACTCGTAGGCCTCGTCCAGGCGGATGCGCAGGCGGTTGTAGCAGTCGGAGACCTTGTAGGTGGGGACCCGGAAGTCGTAGGTCTCGTAGCCGCAGTAGGGGTTGGTGCGCCGCAGGTCCAGCGGGTAGCCGGCCGCGCGCAGGCAGGGCCCGGTCAGGCCCAGGGCGAGCCCTCCGGCCAGGCTGATCTCCCCCACGCCGATGAAGCGGGACTTGAGGATCGGGTTCTCCAGGAGCAGCAGCTCGAGCTCGTGGATGTCCTTCTTGATGTCCGGCATGACCGAGCGCACGAACTCGGTGAAGCCCTCGGGGATGTCCTGGGCCAGGCCCCCGGGGCGGACGTAGGCGTGGTTCATGCGCAGCCCGGAGACCATCTCGAAGGCCTTGAGGATGTTCTCGCGGCAGCGGAAGGCGATGGTCATGAGCGTGGTGCCGCCCATCTCGTTGCCCCCGGTGCCCACGGCCACGACGTGGGAGGCGATGCGGTTGAGCTCCATGAGCAGCACGCGGGTGACGGTGGCCTTCTCGGGGATGTCGTCGGTGATGCCCAGGAGCTTCTCGACGGCGAGCGCGTAGGCGACCTCCTGGAAGAAGGGGGCCACGTAGTCCATGCGGGTCACGAAGGTCTCGCCCTGCACCCAGGTGCGGTACTCCATGTTCTTCTCGATACCGGTGTGCAGGTAGCCGGTTCCGACGCGGACCTCGGTGACGACCTCGCCGTCGGCCTCCAGGACCAGGCGCAGCACGCCGTGGGTGGAGGGGTGGACCGGGCCCATGTTGAGGACGATCCGGTCGTTGCGCAGGCGGTCGGCCTCGTCACGCTCGGCGATCTGGGCGACGACGTCGTCCCAGTCCCCGCCGCTGACGGTGAACTGCTCGGCGCCGGCGGACAGCTCGTCCGTGGCGGGGCCGGAGGCGCGGAAGGTGCGTGCGGTGCTCATCAGCGGTAGGACCTCCGGGTGTCGGCGGGCGGGGTCTGGGCGCCCTTGTACTCGACGGGGATGCCGCCCAGCGGGTAGTCCTTGCGCTGGGGGTGGCCCACCCAGTCGTCGGGCATGGCGGTGCGGGTCAGGTGGGGGTGACCGTCGAAGACGATGCCCATGAGGTCCCAGGTCTCACGCTCGTGCCAGTCGTTGCCGGGGTAGAGCGAGACGAGGGAGGGCACGTGCGGGTCGGTCTCGGGGCAGGCGACCTGCAGGCGCAGCTGGCGCCCGCCGTGGGTCAGGCTCATGAGCTGGGTGCAGGCGTGCAGCTCGCGCCCGGCCAGCTCGGGGTAGTGGACGCCGCTGACGCCCAGGCACAGCTCGAAGCGCAGGTCCTGGTCGTCGCGCAGGGGTCGGGCGACGTCGAGCAGGTGCTCGCGGGCGATGAACAGGGTGAGCTCGTCGTGCTCGATGACGACCTTCTCGATGGCGGCGGCCGGGTCGATGCCGGCCTCCTGGAGGTCCTCGATGAGGGCGTCGACGACGTCGTCGAACCAGCCGCCGTAGGGGCGCGCGGCGGCGGGGGCGAGGGTGACGACGCTGCGGTGCTCGCCGTAGCCGGTGGTGTCACCGGCGTCGGAGGCGCCGAACTGGCCGGTGGGGGCGGCGATGACCTCCAGGCGCAGCTCGGGGCGTACAGGGGTGCCGGCGACCTCGGGGACGGCGGGGGCCTCGGTCAGGGCCTCGGAGCCTGAGTCGTGTGCCGGGGCGTTCTTCTCACTCATGCCAGCAGGCCCTTCATCTCATGGGTGGGGGTGGCCGACAGCGCGGCGGCCTCGACGGCGCGGGCGATCTCCTCGCGGTGCTTGAACAGCGGCTTCTTCTCGATCTGGCGGGTGAGCTCGAGCATGGCATTGAGGAGCATCTCGGGGCGCGGCGGGCAGCCCGGCAGGTAGATGTCCACCGGGACGATGTGGTCGCAGCCCTGGACGACGGCGTAGTTGTTGAAGATGCCTCCCGAGGAGGCGCAGGCCCCCATGGAGATGACCCACTTGGGCTCGGGCATGGAGTCATAGACGTTGCGCACGATGGGGGCCATCTTGTGGGAGACGCGGCCCGAGACGATCATGACGTCGGCGTGGCGCGGGGAGGCGCGGAAGACCTCCCAGCCGAAGCGGGCCATGTCGAAGCGGGGGGTGCCGGCGGCCATCATCTCGATGGCGCAGCAGGCCAGGCCCATGGTGACGGGCCACAGGGAACGGGCCTGGGCCAGTCCCGCGAGCTTCTCGACGGTGGTCAGCAGGAAGCCCGGACTGTCCACCTCGGCGGCAGCGGCGGCGTAGGGGTCGTGGCGCTTGGAGGGGATGGACGCCATGTAGGCGTTGTGCTTCTTCATGCTCTTCACTGCTGTGTTCTCCTTGGGATCGTCGGGCTGGGTCCTGGCCGGTCAGAGCGGCGTCAGTCCCAGTCCAGTCCGCCGCGACGCCACTCGAGGATGTAGGGCACGGTGATGAGGCCGATGAACAGGACGGCCGCCCCGAGCCCGAAGAAGCCCAGGCGCCCGAAGGCCGTGGCCCAGGGGTAGAGGAAGACCACCTCGACGTCGAAGATGATGAAGGTCATGCCCACCAGGTAGAAGGAGACGGGGAAGCGCCCGTGCTCGGTGTTGGCGGGGGTGGGGTCGATGCCGCACTCGTAGTTGGCGACCTTGACCCGGTTGCGCCGGGCGGGGCTGATGATGGCGCTCATGGCCAGACCGCCGACGGCCACCAGGAGGGCCAGCGCGGCCATGATGAGCAGGGAGGCGTAGGGGTTCATGCTTCCGGCACCATCCTTGTCAGGAGCTGGATGAAGTGGTCGATTCCGTCGCCGCCGCGGCGCTCCCACCCGTCGGACAGGAGCTTGGTGACGAGCTTCATGAGGCGCTTGCGCGGCAGCCCGTAGCGGGTGCACAGGCGCATGACCTCGGGGTGCTCGATGAGGGCGACGAAGACACGGCCGAGCGTGTAGTAGCCGCCCATCTCCGAGCTGAGGGCCTTGGGGTACTGGGCCAGGACCTGCTCGCGGCCGGAGGTGGTCGTGCGGGCGGATGCCTGGGCGGCGGCCTGGGCGGCCAGGCGGCCGGACATGAGGGCCTGGGCGATGCCCTCGCCGTTGAAGGGCGAGACCATGCCTCCGGCGTCACCCAGCAGCATGAGGCCGTCGGCGTAGTGCGGCTTGCGGTTGAAGGCCATCGGCAGGGCGGCGCTGACCAGGCCGCCGACCTGGTTCTCCTTGGTGAAGCCCCAGGAGGCCGGGACGTTGTCCATCCAGCGGTTGAACACGGCGCGGTAGTCGATGGCGGTGGCCTGGGCGCGCGAGGAGACCGAGCCGAGTCCGACGTTGACCAGCCCCTCCCCCACGGACCAGATCCAGCCGTAGCCGGGCAGGAGGTCGGACTTGCCGGGCGTGCCGTCCCACAGCTCGAGGCGGGACTCCATCCAGGCGTCCTTGGCGCGCGGGGAGCGGAAGTAGGCGCGCACGGCCACGCCCATGGGGCGGCGCTCGTTCTTGGTGCGCCCGACGGCGGTGGCCAGGCGGGCCGAGACGCCTCCGGCGTCGACGACCAGCGGGGCAGTGAAGGTGGTGGGCCTCTCGATGCCGGGGTAGGCGACCCGGTTGGTGGGGCGGGCCTCGACGCCGGTGACCCGACCGGTGGGCGAGGTGACGGGGCCGGTGACGGTGACGCCGGTGAGCAGGCGGGCGCCGGCCGCGGCGGCGTGCTCGGCCAGGTCGCGGTCGAGCAGGGCGCGGGGGCGGGCCATCCCGTAGGAGGGGAAGGAGGCCTGCTCCGGCCAGGGGAAGTGGAGGAGGTGCCCGCCGCCGATGACGCGCAGACCGCGGTTGCGCTGCCAGCCGGTGGTGTCCATCCCCATGGAGACCAGCTCGCGCACGGCCGAGGGGGTCAGGCCGTCCCCGCAGACCTTGTCACGGCCGAGCTCCTGCTTCTCCAGCAGGATGACGTCGAGGCCGAGTGTGGCCATGTGGTAGGCCGCCGAGGAGCCGGCCGGGCCGGCCCCGACGACGATGACGTCGGCAGAGGCGGAGGCGCTGGACTGGGCGGCTGCCTGGGTCACTCGGGCTTCCCTCCTCGGCACTTCTGGTACAGCGGGCGTTGTCATAGGCATCACAGTTGGCACCGTAATGCAGGCCCCGGCACTGGGCGGAGCCGGTGCCGACTGTACCCAGGCGGCCGACACCTCCATGACGAGAGCGCCGCGACAGGCCGCGAACCGCGGTTTTCGTTGATGTGACGGCACTCTTCGGGGAAGTCCGCATCTCAACGACAGACGACGGCTCCCCAGAATTACGCTGCAAGTGAGTGACGAATTTCAACAGTGTCGGACGGGACCTGCGTCCTAGAGCGGCACCGGCGCGGTCGGAGGCCGGCCGGGAGCGGTCTGCGGCACGCCTTGGCGGCGAGACCGCGGTCGGGATTTGCGATGATGACCCCCATGAGCCGATCCCCCCTTCGAGCCAGCCTCGCCAAGGACCCGCGCGAGGTCGCCGGGATGTTCGACGCCGTCGCGCGCCGCTACGACCTGTCCAATGACGTGATGAGCCTGTTCCAGGTGCACATGTGGCGTCGGGTGACGCGCGCGGCCGTCGCCGCGAGGCCGGGGACGCGCGTCCTGGACCTGGCCGCGGGGACCGGCACCTCCTCGGTGGAGTACGCCGCCGACGGCGCCGAGGTCGTGGCCTGCGACTTCTCCACCGGCATGGTGGCCGAGGGCAAGCGCCGCCACCCCGAGATCGCCTTCGTGGCCGGGGACGCCACGGCGCTGCCCTTCGCCGATGAGAGCTTCGACGTCGTCACCATCTCCTACGGGCTGCGCAACGTGCAGGACACGGCGCGGGCGCTGTCGGAGATGCGCCGGGTGACGGTTCCGGGCGGAAGGATCGTCATCGCGGAGTTCTCCACCCCGGTCTGGCCGGCCTTCCGCCACCTGTACCGCTTCTACCTGGGCAGCGCCCTGCCGGCCGCCGCCCGTCTGGTCTCGTCGAACACCGAGGCCTACGACTACCTGGGCGAGTCGATCCTGGCCTGGCCGGACCAGCGGGAGCTGGCAGGCCTCATGCAGGAGGCCGGTTGGCGGGGCGTGGGCTACAAGAACCTCTCCGGCGGGATCGTCGCGGTCCACCGGGCCACTCGGCCCGTGCCCGCCCGGGGCGAGCAGTGAGAACCGGTCTGAGCAGCGACCCGGGGCCGACGTCGTGAGGGCAGAGTCGTGAGGGCGGAGCACTGCCTGGCCGCGCCGCCGCACCTGTCCTTCCGCACCCATGAGCTGCCCGAGGGCGCGCTGGACGGGCTGGCTCTCATCGATCTGCTGGCGGGCCGCGAGGATGTCAGCTCCTGGGTGCACGAGGGGCGCGGACTCATCGGCCTGGGCCGCGTCCTGGTGATCGAGGCCCACGGGGCGGAGCGCATCGAGGCGCTGCGGGCCGCGTGGCGGGCCGTCGTCGGCGTGGCCTGGTGGCGTGATGCGCTGGTCCGCCCCGGGACCGGGCCGGTGGCGCTGGGCGCGATCACCTTCTCCCCCGCCTCGCAGCAGTCCTCGGTCCTGGTGGTTCCCGAGGTCCTCGTCGGGCTCGACGACTCCGGCGCCTGGCTGACGACCGTGGTGTCCGGGGCTGACGACGGGGCGGAGCCGGAGCACCCGGATCCCGGGATGCTCCTCAGGACACTGGTGGCCGATGCGCGCGCAGCGGTCGACCGGGAGCAGGCCGGCGCCGACGGCGACTCCGAGGACTCCTGCGGCACCACCGCTGTTGAGTCCGGCGCCCTCAGCGAGGAGCAGTGGTGCCGGGCGGTCTGCGCCACGCAGGAGCGGATGCGTGCGGGCCAGGCCCGCAAGGTAGTCCTGGCCCGCGACGTGCTGGCCTACCCGAGCGCGCCGCTGGCCACCGGCACGGTGCTGCGGCACCTGGCCCGCGACTACCCCTCCACCTGGGTCTTCGCCGTCGACCAGATGGTGGGGGCCAGCCCCGAGTTGCTGCTGCGCCTACGGGATCGGCGCCTCATGAGCAGGGTGCTGGCCGGAACGGCACGCCGGCACGCCGGCGAGGACGCCCTGGCGACCGCGCGCCTGGCGTCCTGGCTGGAGGGTTCGAAGAAGAACAACCGGGAGCATGAGCTGGCCCGCGACTCGGCGATCACGGCGCTGGAGCCGTTGTGCTCGGTGGTGGAGGCCCCGGCTCGTTTCGTCCTGACGCTGCCGAATGTGCTGCACCTGGCCAGTGATGTCACCGGAGTGGTCGCCGGGGACACGGGGGCGCTGGCCCTGGTGGATGCGCTGCACCCGACGGCGGCCGTGTGCGGGACACCGACTCAGGCGGCGGCGCGCCTCATTGAGGAGGCCGAGTCCATGGACCGGGGACGTTACGCCGGGCCAGTGGGCTGGGTGGACTGGCACGGCGAGGGCGAGTGGTGCATCGCGCTGCGCAGCGCCCAGCTGCCCGAGGCAGGCCCCGGACCGCAGTCCCCCGCGAGAGTGTTCGGGGGCGGCGGCATCATGCCGGATTCCGAGCCGGTCGACGAGCTGGCGGAGACGACCGCCAAGATGCGCCCCATGCTGGGGGCACTCGGCATGCGTCTCTGAGACGACTCTGGACGGCTATCGCGTCAGGAGTCCTTGCGCTCGGCCAGGGTCACGTCGATGTCCTGCTTCTTGGAGTCGCGGATGACCGTGAGCTTGACCTTGTCGTTGGCGGAGTACTGGCGCACGTAGCCGGTGAGAGCCGACCCCTGGGCGGTGGTCTTCCCGTCAATGGCGATGACGACGTCATCCTTCTTCAGCCCGGCCTTGTCAGCCGGTGAGCCGCCTTCAACCGAGGTGATCTTGGCGCCGGCGCGCTTCTCGCCGTCGGCCGTGGCGCCAGCGGTGTCAAGGCTGACTCCCAGGTAGGCGTGCGTGGCCGTACCGGACTTGATGAGCTGCTTGGCGACCTTGTCGGCCAGCTTGACGGGAATGGCGAAACCGATGCCGATGCTTCCCGAGCCTCCCTCGCCGCCGCCGGAGCGGCTCATCGTGGCGATGGAGCTGGTGATCCCGATGACCCGCCCCTTCTCATCGAAAAGCGGCCCTCCGGAGTTGCCGGGGTTGATGGCGGCGTCGATCTGGATGGCGTTGGTGTAGACCGCCGAAGCGCCCGATCCGTCCTCATTCTGGGAGTTGACGACGGGCCGATCGAGGGCCGAGATGATGCCGGTGGTGACGGTGGAGGACAGACCCAACGGGTTGCCGATCGCCATGACGTCCTGACCGGTGGCCAGCTTGTCGGAGTCGCCGAGCTGGGCGACCGTGAGGTTGTCGGGGGCGTCCTTGAGCTGGATGACCGCCAGGTCGGTGGCGGGGTCGGTACCGGTGGTCTCGGCGTCATAGACGCGGCCGTCGGCCAGCGTCACCTGAATCTTGGAGGCCCCCGCCACCACGTGGTTGTTCGTGATGATGTGCCCCTCCTTGTCGAAGATGACTCCGGAGCCCAGGGCCTCGCCCCTGTCCGTGGCGACGGCGATGGAGACGACGGCGTTGGACACGGCGGCCGAGACGGCCTCCCAGTCGGGGGCCTGGCCGGCGCTGTTGACGGTCTGGGTCGTGCTCCCGGTGGCGATGGCGGTGGGCGCCGTAGTCGAACGCGATGAGACGTCCCCGCCGCGAGCGTCCATGTGCCTGACCGCGACCACAGCCCCACCGGCACCCAGCAGGGAGGCGACCAGCACGGAGGCGACCAGGGCGAACCAGCCCGGCCCCCGCCGGCGCCTCTTAGTGCCGCTGTCAGCGCCTGTGGCCTTCGAGGCCGCGTAGAAGGACTCCCCGGCGGGAGCACCGGCCGGCGCGTAACCACCGGGCGTCGTCGGGACGCTCGCGTAGGGCGAGCCGAGGTGCGTCTGCTGCCCCTGGTAGGGCTGCTGGGCGGATGAGTAGCTGGGCGGCGCCGCCTGCTGCGCCTGAGGGGCGGAGTACTGACCCTGCGGCTGCTGGTAGGGCTGCTGCTGAGGCTGCTGGTACTGCTCCTGGGCGGACTGCTCGTAGGGCGACGGGGACTGCTCGGCGGGCAGCTGCGAGGTCGGCGGCTCGGCAGGCAGCTGCCGGGTCTCATCCCAGCGCAGCGCGCCTGCTCCCTGAGGCAGGGCCGGCTGGGAGTGGGAGGCGTCGGCGGCGTAGGCCTGGGAGGGATCCTCGTAGCCCCCATGGTTCTCGGTCGCACTCGGGCCCTCACCGCCGGAGACCACCGTTGCCGGGTCGGCCTGGCTGCCGGCGGACCAGGAGTCGACACCGGAGTGACCGCCGTCTGTCACCGCTCCGGGCTCAGCCGGCCAGTGGGCCTCCGGGTTCGTCTCGTCGTATCCGCTCATCTGTGCTCCTCCTCGGGCGTGTCGCCCTCTCAGATCCACGGGTAGACAACACCAGGGCTCTGTGCCGTTTCCGATGATTCCCTGAGGTTGTGCTGTGGATTGTGTAACCGTTGTATCGCAGCGGGCTGAGAGTCCGGCGGCGGTCTCGGGCTGAGCCGGTTCCACCGCCGCAGGCCCTATCCCGCTGGCTGCCGTCCATCGCTATCGTCGTTCATGTTGTCACGGTGTGAGGACCGTGCCTTGTGGTCTCCCAGACGACGACGCTCACGCCGTCGATCGGTTCAGCCAAGAGTCCGCGGAGAGCCTCGACATCATCGGGGACCTGCACTCGAGCCCCCAGGGCTGCCGCCAGCGCAGCGATATCTGCCCGCTGAGGGGCGGTGAAGAGCCGTTTGAACCGGGCAGACGGCGTGGTGCGGGCGTACTCGAGCTGGGAGAAGATCGCGCCCCCGCCGTCGTCGACGACGATCACCTGCAGGTCGGCCTCCTCCTCGCGCACGCCCCGGTTCAAGGACATGGCGTCGTGGAGGAAGGCGAGGTCACCCATGACGGCGCGAACCGGTTCCCCTGAGGCCATCCACAGTCCGATCCCGGTGGCGATGGTGCCGTCGATGCCCGCCAGGCCGCGGTTCGCGACCGCCTTCGGGGCGGCGGCACCGGGCTGGGCGAGTCGGTCCAGGCGCCGCACCGTCATGGACGAGCCCAGCAGGAGGGTGGGGGCACCGGGGGCCTGGCTGGCCTCCCACACGGCCCGAGCCAGGGCGTCGGCGCTGCTGGAGCGGGCCGGTTCGGGAAGATCCGCCACGGCCCGGCGCCAGGAGTCGGTCCAGGCCGCGTCGGCCCTCTCCAGGCCTAGCCGGGCGGCGAGCCGGGCTGCCTGAAGGGCGGCGTCGTCGGGCTCGTGATCGGGACCGTCAATGGGGACGACCCGTCGGGCCCGTCCGGAGACGTCGGTCCACCGGGCGTGCTCGGTCAGGACGGTGATGTCGAGGTCGTCGCGCCCCAGGAGCGCGGTGACGGAGCGGCTGAGGCTGGGGTGGCCCAGGACGAGGAGGTGCTCGGCCTGCTGGGCGAGCGCGCGACCCGCGGGGGTGCCCAGCAGCTCGGCGTAACGGCTCAGGGCCTGCGGACCGCTGCGGGCCTGGGAGGTGGGTTCGGCCAGGAGTGGCCAGTTGAGGTGCTCGGCCAGAGACCTGGCCAGGGAGCCGACGGCCGGGTGGGCGGTGTCACCGGCGACGACGATCCCCCTCCCCTGCCCGGAGGAGCCACAGCCGGCCGGCTGGCCGGCACCGGCCTCCGGGGCTCCGGCCAGCACGGCTGCCCGGACAGTCGTCGCAGCTGACCGGGAGGGCGGCGCCGGAGCGGCCGGCACCGCACCCTCCACTGAGTTCTCCATTGAGTTCTCCGCCGTCAGGGGCGGACGGAAGCGGGCGTTGATCTGGACCGGCCCGGGATCCTGACTGAGGGTCCCGGTGGCGGCGGCGACGGCGCGGCGCACCTGCCCGGCGATGGCGGCGTCGGCCGCATGGCCCCCGAGGTCGGCGGCCAGGTCGGCGGGCAGATCCACCCCCAGGCGCAGGGCCGGTGCGAAGAGCCCGGTCTGCTCGGTGGTCTGGCTGGCGCCGGTGCCGACCAGCTCGTGGGGCCGGTCGGCGCTGATGACGAGCAGGGGGGTGCCGGCGGCGTCGGCCTCACTGACGGCCGGGTGAAGGTTGGAGACGGCCGTGCCCGAGGTGGTCACGACGGCGGCGCAGCGGCTGTGCCCGTTCAGGGCGTGGGCGCGGGCGGCCCCCAGGGCGATGAAGCCGGCGCTGCGCTCATCCAGCACGACGCGCAGCCGTAGGCGCCCTGCGTCGGCGGCGTCGGCCAGGGCCTCCGCCAGTGGGGCGCTGCGCGATCCCGGGCACAGGACGACCTCGCGCACGCCCTCGGCCAGGAGAGCCGCCACGAGGCTGCGCGCGTCGGCCATGGCGGGCGGGAGCTGCGGGTGCTCCGGGGAATCGGTCACAGGGGCGAGGATACGAGAGCCGCCCGCCTGCGCTGCCCTGCGATTGGTCACAGTACGTGGGTCCCGGGCACGGCTGGGGCGGGGCTACAGCGGCAGCCCGGCCACGGCCCGGCTGGGGTCGCGGGCCTCGCGCTGGCGGCGGGCGTGGAGGGCGCCGGCCAGGTGCAGCAGGCGCGTCTGCCAGTGCTTGGTGAGGTAGGGCCCGGCCTTGACCTCGTTCAGGAGGCGTTCGGAGACGGGGGCGGCGGCGTCCAGACGCAGGGTCCCGTTGCTGGGACGGACGCTGGGCTCGGCGACGTCCTGGGTCAGCAGGCGCGTGGTCCCCAGACCGCAGGCGTGACTGAGGGAGGGCAGGCTGAAGGCGAGGGTCGCGCCGGCCATGATGCCCACGGAGGTGTCCAGGGCGGAGGAGACGACCGCGGGCAGTCCGAGGCGTTCGGCCATATCCAGGGCCCGGTGCACCCCGCCCAGCGGGGCCACCTTGAGGATGGCGACGTCGGCGGCGCGCCGGTGGACGATCTCCAGGGGGTTGGCGGACAGCCGGATCGACTCGTCGGCGGCGATGGGCACGTCGACGGCGCGGCGCAGGTCGGCCAGGTCGTAGACGGTGGCGCAGGGCTGTTCGGCGTACTCCAGCCCTCCGGCGGCCCGGTCCATGAGGGGCAGGTTCTCGCGGGCGGTGTCCAGGTCCCAGGCACCGTTGACGTCGATGCGCACCTTGCCGGAACGCCCCAGTGCCGAGCGGACCGCCTCGAGGCGCTCCAGGTCCGCCGAGCGCTTGTCACTGCTGCCGCTGACCTTGACCTTGGCGGTCCTGGCGCCGGAGGCCCGCACCAGATCGGAGGCGTCCTGGGCGCCGACCTCGGGGACGGTCACGTTGACGGAGATGGTTTCGCGGTAGCGGGGAAGGAGGGAGTTGCCCAAGGCCTGGCACAGTCCGGAGGCGAGCCAGGGGGCGCTGGCCTCCAGCCCGTAGTCCCAGAAGGGCGCGACCTCGCCCCAGCCCCCGGGGCCGTGGAGCAGGACGCCGTCGCGGCGGGTGATGCCGCGAAACGGCGTCGTCAGAGGAATGTCCCAGACGACGGCGCGGTCGATGCGAGCCAGCAGCCCGGTGGAGTCCTGAGCATGAAGAGAGGCGATGTCGATCTCGCCGTTGGCATGCTGATGGTCCGGACTCACGGGCACAGAATACGCACGATCTTCAATCAAGACGACGAAACCGGGACAAGGGTGGCGGGGCCCACCTCGGCAAACATCCACAGGGCTGAGCGCTGGACTGTCCGGCACCGTCTCGCGCCCCTGTGCCGGCGTCGAGCGCGGCCGTGAGCGCAGGCCCCCATCCGCGGGCCTTTGTAGAATGGCTCATGCGGTTGAATTCGCGATCACACCGAGGGGAAGCCATGAACGAGGGCAGCACGGGGTCGGGGGACGCAGGGCGCCATCATTGGAAGCCCGTCACGCCCGTCTCCGCGATGGTCGTGGGTCGCCTGGTTCTCGGGCTGCCCGGCGCCGTCGGCCTGACGGTCATCGTGCTGATCTGGTCGGCACTGACCCGCGCCGGGCTGGGATTCGGCAGGGCGTGCTTGTTCTCCCTGGTGGCGGTGGCGATTCGCGAGCTCATCGACGTCTCGGCCCACCGGCTCATCATGCGGGCCTGGCGCTCGAGGGATCCTCACGGCCTGCTGCTGACGATCATCGCCGCGACCTGCCCTGCGGTCGCAGGATTCCTGGCCGCTCGCCTCCTCGCCCCAGCATCGACGACGGCGCTGACGGTTCTCACGTGGCTGCCGTTCATGGCCTTCGTCGCTCTCATTGAGAGGCCGTGGGACACCTCGCTCGGATACGACGCCCTCCAGGAGCGCATCCATCAGCCCCAGCCGATCCCGCCGGAGTACGTCACCGCCGACTTCCGCGACGCCCGCAAGCACCTGCCCCAGCTCCGCCGCATCGCACTGACCCACGCGGCGCTGTAGCCATCAGACCCGACCTCGACAGACCTCTACTGCGGTGCGCGAGCCCCTGGATGCAGCGCCGGTCCTGGCTGGGGACATTCCACGGGTGCGGGTGCGATTTCTTCCGGCCGGGGACATCCTGCGCGTGCGGGGACGGGATTGCTGTCCCCGACGGCGTCGAATGCCCCCGGCTGGAGCAGGACGCACCCGGCCGCGTGGAATGTCCCCGCTGGTGGGCCCCACCCGCACTGCCCGGCAGGTCCGACCGCACCGCCTGACGTCAGGACTTCTTGAAGTCGTACTGAGGGTGCTTCTTGGCCCAGGCGATGGCGGCCTCATCCTCCCGGCCCTCGCCATAGGTGTTGACAACGAGGTCCTCGAGGCTGCCGTAAGTGGCTTCATCCATCTTGATGGAGCCAAGCCACTTCGCGATCTCCGGGTAGTCCTGCGCGAAGCCCTCGCGCCCCAGGAAGTGAAGCCCCTCCCCCTTACCGAGCGCACCCTTGGGATCCTTCAGGTCCCGCATGTCATAGGTGGTGTTGGCCCAGAAGGGGTGCCACAGGGTCACGACGATCTCCTGCTTGGCATCGACGGCCTTCTTGAGCTCGGCCAGCATCCCGGTGGTGGAGGAGGTCAGGAACTTCATGTCCCCCAAACCGTAGGCGGGGATCACGTCCTCCTGAGACACCTTGGTCAGACCCGCACCCGGCTCGATACCGATGATCTTGTTGCCGATCTGCGAGGCATGGGGCTTGATGTCCTCGATCGACGTCATGGAGGAGTAGTCCGGGACGGACCAGCACAGCTTGGCCGAGTCGTAGTAGGTCCCCAGATCCTCGATGTAGGTGCGGTACTTGTCCATGTACTCCTTGTGAGTGACGTCCGGCCACGCCGAGGGATACAGGTCGACCGCCCCCTGGCTGAGACCTGCGTACAGCGGCCCCGCTTCACTCAGGTCGGTCAGCTTGATCCGGTACCCGGCCTTCTCCAGCTGGGTCTTGAGCAGATGCGTCATGGACAGGCCGTCGCTCCAGGAGGGAATGAAGCCCAGGCGGAGTCGCTTGCCCCCACCGCCGGAACCCTTACCGCAGGCGGACAGAGCGCCCGCCGCCGCCAGGGAGGCCAGAGCAGCGGTGAAAGTGCGGCGGGAGGTATGCATGCTGTTCCTTCGATACGTGCCCGACGCCGGTGAGGACGGGGCGAAGAAGCGTCGTCGAGTCATGGGTCACCGCTTCTTGATGAGGGAGAGCAGCGAGCCCTTCTCCCGCGGAGCCCCGAGGGCCGCGGTCACCCGGTCCAGGTAGATCGCCAGGAACACGATGGACAGACCCGCCTCGGTGCCCTTGGCGATGTCGATCGTCGCGAGCGCCTTGACGACCTCCTTCCCCAGGCCGTCGGCACCGACCATGCCCGCGATGACGGCCATCGACAGCGCCAGCATGATGACCTGGTTGACGCCCGCCATGATGGTGGGGACGGCCAGGGGCAACTGGATGCCCCGCAGGATCTGCCAGTCGGTGGCGCCGAAGGAACGCCCCGCCTCCACGGTCTCCTTGTCCACCTGCTTGATGCCCAGCTCGGTCATGCGCACCCCGGGAGGCATCGCGAAGATGAGCGTGGCGAACATCCCGGGCACCACCCCGATGGAGAAGAACAGGACCGAGGGGATGAGGTAGACGAAAGCCGGCATCGTCTGCATGAGGTCGAGCACCGGGCGGATGAGGACGCTGACGTACTTGTTGCGGGCGGCCCAGATCCCCAGGGGGATGGCGAAGACGAGGGCGGTCAGGGTCGCCAGGGTGACCAGGACCAGCGTCTCCATCGCGTTGACCCACTGCCCCAGGGAGATGATGATGAGGAAGGTGACAGCGGTCCCCACCGCCAGCCTCCATGACTTCGCCATCCAAGCGATGAGGACGAAGGCCACCACCATGAGCAACGGGGGCACGGCCAGGAGCAGGTCCACGAGGTTGTCGTTGACCAGGGTGCCGGCCCGGGAGATCGCGCTGAGGAAGCCATGGAGGTGGACCTGGATCCACTCAATGAGGACCTCGACCGCTGTGCCCAGGGGAATCTTGGGAAGAGGAGTCTGTACGGGAATCATCAGGCGTCGGCTCCTTCGGCCTCGGTGGTCTCACTGGCCTCAATGGCCTCCTGGCTCTGCTCACTGATGGCCGCCAGCAGGGTGACGCGCGGGATGACGCCGGAGACCCGTCCGTCGTCGTCGACGACGACGATGGGGGCCGCGTGCTGCGCGGCGTGGGCGAACAGCTCGTTGACGGGGGTCGAGTGCGACACGACCGGCATCTCGTGGATCGTGGACAGCGGCAGGGCGTTGGACCCTTCCTTGACTGCCCGCGCGACATCGTCCTCCCAGACATAGCCGAAGGGCGTGCGGTCGCGGTTCTGGACGAGCAGCCACGGCGGCTGGTTCTCCCGCAGGAGCTTGTGGGCGGCGCGCGGGCTGCGGTCCGAGCCCAGGATCGCGTACGGGGGCTCCGCGATGGAGCCGGCCGTCAGGACCCGGGTGCGGTCGACGTCAGCCACGAACCGGGAGACGTAGTCGGAGGCCGGGTCGCGCAGGATCTCCTCGGCGGTGCCGACCTGCTCGACGCGACCGTCGCGCATCATGGCGATGCGGTCCCCCAGGCGCATGGCCTCGTTGAGGTCGTGGGTGATGAACAGGATCGTCTTGCCGAGCTTGCCCTGCAGGTCGATGAGCTGGTCCTGCATCTCCCGGCGGATGAGCGGGTCGAGCGCGGAGAAGGCCTCGTCCATGAGCAGGATGTCGGTCTCGGCGGCCAGGGCCCGGGCCAGGCCCACGCGCTGGCGCATCCCTCCGGAGAGCTCGCCGGGCTTGTAGCCGCCCCAGCCCTCCAGACCCACCAGGGACAGGGCCTCTTCTGCCCGACGCTCGCGCTCGGAGCGATTCACACCCTGGATCTCCAGGCCGTAGGCGGCGTTCTCCCCCACCGTACGGTGCGGCAGGAGGGCGAAGTTCTGGAAGACCATGGAGACGCGCTCGCGGCGCAGCTCGCGCAGCTTCGGCTTCGAGACGTGCGCCAGGTCCTCCCCGTAAAGGGTCATGCTGCCGGCCGTGATGGGCAGCAGGCCGTTGACCATGCGGATGAGGGTGGACTTCCCGGAGCCCGACAGGCCCATGACCACGAAGATCTCGCCCTTGTCGACATCGAAGGAGGTGTCGATGACGGCGGCGGTCTGCCCTGACTTCCTCAGCTGGTCCCGCGTCCTGCCGGCCTTGAGCTTCTTGACGCCGTCGGACGGTCGCCGCCCGAAGACCTTGTAGACATGGTTGGCCTCAATGACTTTCACTGCACTCCTCACGATCTAGCTCCTGGCCTGGCCGCGAGAGTCCGGAAGACGAGTTGTGAGAGCCGCGTCCGGACCCCGCGACGACGGCAAGCCCGTTTTATAGTCCTGCGCAGTGTTCGAGTGGTCAATTTGAGCAGGCGCAGAATCCTGCGAATTCAGAGGACTTCAGGCCTTGACACGCCCGTGGGCGTGTCCGGAGCCACGTTCGCAGAACAGGGCGGAGCCCACCCGGCGCGCACGGTCAGGCATGAACGCCCATAGGCATCAAGAATGCTTGAAATCATCACGATCATCGCGACTCCCCTGCAGCCTCGCACCGCACGCACACAAACGTGACACATAACCAACAACGTCCGTATGTGCAACCGGAACTCCTCAGGGCCGCAGAATGTGGTGATAGTCTCATTTACGTCGCAGCCCGTTCCGCGCCACAAGAGAGCAAGCAGGACGCCCGCCGAATCCCGCTCCCCGCTCACCTGGAATCACTACGCTGAGGGGCACGCCCGCGGTCCGCAGGACCAACCGGGCACCGATGGAGGAGGAGACTGCCGTGCCGGCTGCAGGATGGATACCGGCGGACGGACCGGACCTCTGGGGAACCCTCGGGGGCCCGGGCACGCACAGGCCCAAGGCCCACGCCGACGTGCGCATCTCGAACATGTCCCTCATCCTGCGGCACCTCCAGACGAGTCCCGCCCTGTCGCGCACGCGCCTGGCCCGCGAGACGGGGCTGTCCAAGGCGACGGTCTCGACCCTCGTGGCCGAGCTGTGCTCCCGGGGGCTGCTCATCGAGGAGGAGCCGGACCTGTCGGGCAACGTCGGCAGACCGAGCACTGGCCTGCGCACGGCTCCACGCACGGCGGCCGGCATCGGCCTGGAGATCAGCGGGGCCTCGCTGCTCCTGTCCATCACGGACCTGACCGGAGAGGTCGTCGCGCGCCGCTGCGAGCTCGTCGACGACGCCGGACACCGCCCCGAGACGATGATCGAGCACGTCGCGGCCATGCTGTCCCAGGCCCTGGAGCAGCTGACGCAGCGGGGGACGACGGTTCCGGGAATCGTCCTGGCTCAGACCGGGATCATCGACTACACCGACAACACCGTGCGCTACTCCTCCACGCTGGAGTGGCACGACGTCGCCGTGGCGGACCGGGTCCGCGACGCAGTCGCCCGCCGCCTGGGCCCAGGAAGCAGCGTCCCCACCATCACGCTGGAGAACGACGCCAAGCTCGCCGCACTGGCCACCTACGAGCGCTACGCGCAGGACGGGGTGCGCAACCTGCTCTACCTGTCGGGCGGCGAGGGGATCGGCGCCGGCATCATCTCCGACGGCCACCTCCTGCGCGGCTGGCTGGGCCTGACCGGCGAGGTCGGCCACATGCCCGTGGAGCCCGAGGGCCTGAAGTGCCGGTGCGGGCGGCGCGGCTGCTGGGAGACCCGCTCCGGACTGCAGGCCCTGACCTCGATCTACCCGCCGGGCGACGCGGTGCGCGACGAGACCACCTCCCTGGATGAGCGCATCGAGCTCCTGCGCCGGCGCTTCGACGCCGGAGACGCCGAGCTCACCCGGAGGCTGGAGCTCTCCCAGCGGGCGCTCGCGCGCGCTCTGGCGATCCTGACGGACGTCCTCAACCCCGAGGTGATCGTGCTGTCGGGCTACCTGGCCGCCTTCGCCGATGTGTTCGTCTCCCCCACCGCCGCCGCCCTGAAGGATCGGCTGCTGGACCAGCGCGCCGCCGTGAGGCTGGAGACCGCCCACCTGGGCCAGTGGGCCTCGTCGTACGGGGCGGCCCTGGTGGCGCTGGAGTCCGTGCTCGACAACCCCACCCTGGTCGATCTCAGGCCCGCCTCCTAGCCACCACCAGGCATATCGACCGCCTCGCCAGTAGCGGACGGGCGCCGCATGCTGTAGTTTGTTCGGAGTTCAGACTATTCAGCCCGAAGGAGTGCTGATGTCTCTCCAGACCCAGCCCGCGGCGCCGCTCCCCTCTCAGGCGGGGGGACGCCTCACCCTGCCGATCCAAACCGGCATGGATGAGGAGGTCCGTCGCCTCATCGCCCGCCTGGGCGCCGACGCCGTGCGGAACTCCGACGGCACCGAGCTGCCCGGCATCGTCTCGGAGCTGGCCACCAAGGTCTACTCCACGTACTTCGTGGGACGCGGCGACAACGCCTGGGCCGACGCCCACCCCGATGAGGCCACGCGCATCTTCCTCATGTCCGACCGGGTCGCCGCCACCACCGACGGTCCCCTGAGCATCGACCTGCTGGCCTCCTGGTTCGCCGACCAGGTCCGCCCCGACACCGGCTGCGACGTGACGCGCTGGTGGCAGGCCCACGACCGCACCACCGGTGAGGAGCTGTCCGCCTCCGCGTGGAGCATCGAGGCCGACGGGCGCACGGTCACCGTGCACGAGGCCCTCGCCGGGCACGCCTACACCGTCAGCTTCCTGGCGATCCAGACCTGGGACCCCACCCAGATGTACAACTACCTCACCAACGGCTGGGACAAGGACCCCATGCGCGTCAAGGAGAAGCCCTTCGACGTGCGCCACGAGGCCACGTGGTCCCACGTGCGCGCCCACCTGAGCGCCTGGCTCACGGAGCACCCCGAGGTGGACGTGGTCCGCTTCACCACTTTCTTCTACCACTTCACCCTCGTCTACGGCGCCGACGCCACCGAGCGCTTCGTCGACTGGTTCGGCTACTCCGCCTCGGTGAGCGTCCCCGCCCTGGAGGCCTTCGAGGAGGAGTACGGCTACCGCCTGACCGCGGAGGACTTCGTCGACGCCGGCTACTACAACTCCCCCTTCCGGGTCCCCACCCGCGCCTTCCGCGACTGGATCGACTTCCAGCAGCGCTTCGTGTGCTCCCGGGTGCGCCAGCTGACCGACGCCGTCCACGCCCAGGGCAAGGAGGCGATGATGTTCCTGGGCGACAACTGGATCGGCACCGAGCCCTACGGCGAGCACTTCGCCACCACCGGCCTGGACGCCGTCGTCGGCTCGGTCGGATCGGGGGCGACCTGCCGGATGATCGCCGACATCCCGCACGTGCGCTACACCGAGGGCCGGTTCCTGCCGTACTTCTTCCCCGATGTCTTCCACCCGGGGGGCGATCCCGTCTCCGAGGCCAACCGCAGCTGGCTGGAGGCCCGGCGCGCCATCGTGCGCTCCCCCCTGGACCGGATCGGCTACGGCGGCTACCTGTCCCTGGCCGTCGAGCACCCCGATTTCATCGACCGCGTCGAGCAGATCGTCGCGGAGTTCCGCGCCATCCACGAGCGCTCCGCGGGGCTGCGTCCGCTGACCCCCGGCTTCAAGGTCGCGGTCGTCAACTCCTGGGGCCGCCTGCGCTCCTGGATGACGCATATGGTCGCGCACGCCCTGTGGTACCGCCAGACCTACACCTACCTGGGGGTCCTCGAGGCGCTGTCGGGACTGCCGGTGGACGTGGAGTTCCTGTCCTTCGACGACGTGCGCGCCGGCCTGGCCCCGGACGTGAAGGTTCTTATCTGCGCCGGCGCCGAGGGCACCGCCTTCTCCGGGGGCGAGCAGTGGGCGGATGCGGAGCTGGTGGCCCAGGTCAGCGCCTTCGTGGCCGCCGGCGGCGGCCTCATCGGGGTGGGGGCTCCCAGCGCCCACCCCGCCCACGGGGTCACCTTCCAGCTCGCCGACGTCCTGGGCGTGGACCGGGAGATCGGCTGGGGCCTGAGCACGCGCCGTCGTCCGCCCGAAGTGCAGGAGCACTTCATCACCCGGGACCTGACCGGCGGCCTCGACGACGGCGAGGGCACCCCCGACATCGTCGTCACCAGTCCCGCCACCCGGGTGCTCGACGCCGCGGACGGCCAAGTCCGCCTCGCGGTCCACGAGCTGGGGAGAGGCCGGGCGGTCTACGCCACAGGACTGCCCTACAGCGCCCAGAACTCCCGGCTGCTGCACCGGGCCATCTTCTGGGCCGCGGGGCGCCAGGAGGAGTTCTCCGCCTGGGCGGCCCTCGACCCCAGGGTGGAGGTGGCCGCCTACCCCGATGGCCGCACCACCCTCGTCATCAACAACTCCCTGGAGCCCGTCACCACGACGGTGCCGACGCCCCAGGGCCCCCGGACGGTCCGTCTGGAGGAAGGAGGGCACCAGTGGCTCACCGCTGCCTCGCAGTGAGCACCCCCGTTCCATATCCACGTCCATATCCACGCTCCACTCACGGGCGCGCCCACAACACCGACGGCACCGACCGCTCCCTGTCACCGTCCCGCCGCGCCCCCGCTCCTTCCGGCAGACGCCGGGCCTTTTCAATGACGAAGAAGGAAACTCCCATGAAGAAACACGCACTGGCCGCCTCGCTGCTCGCCTTCGCGATGCTCACCGCCGGCTGCTCGGCCACGACCGGCTCATCCGGCTCGGCCTCCTCCGGCGGCGTCATCCGCTACCTGCACCGTCTGCCCGACGGCGAGGGGATGACGAAGGTCAACGACATCGTGGCCCGCTGGAACGCCGCGCACCCCGACATGAAGGTCGAGGCCACCAAGTTCGACGGCAAGGCCGCGGACATGAACGTCAAGCTGGAGAACGACGTCAAGGCCGGAACCGGCCCCTGCCTGGCCCAGGTCGGCTACGCCGAGATCCCCAAGCTCTACGCCTCCGGCCTACTCACCGACGTCTCCTCCCAGGCCGAGAAGTACAAGGAGCACTTCTCCGAGGGGTCGATGTCGCTGATGACCGTGGGCAAGACCGTCGTCGGCCTGCCGCAGGACTCCGGCCCGCTGGTCTACTTCTACAACAAGGCCGCCTTCGACCAGCTCGGGCTGAAGGTGCCCACGACGAGCGCCGAGCTGGCCGAGGTCGCCAAGAAGGCGGCGGAGCAGGGCAAGTACGCTCTGGCCTTCGAGCCCGACGAGGCCCCCAACACCCTGGCGGGCCAGGCGGCCGCGGCCGGCGCCCAGTGGTTCAGCGCTGAGAACGACAAGTGGAAGGTCAACGTCTCCAGCCCCGAGACCGCCAAGGTCTCCTCCTTCTGGCAGGGGGTCCTGGACTCCAAGTCGGCCCTCGTGGCCAACCGCTGGGACGACTCCTTCGGCAAGGCGCTGGTCGACCAGCAGCTCATCGGCACCATCGGGGCAGCCTGGGAGGGCGCGCTCCTGGCCGACACCATGAAGGACTCCCCCAATGCCGGGTCCTGGGCGGTCGCCCAGCTGCCCGCCTTCGGTGACAAGGCCATGTCCGGTCCCGACGGCGGCTCGGGCGTGGCCGTCCTCAAGGGCTGCTCGAACCCCGAGGGGGCCATGGCCTTCAACGACTGGCTCAACACCCAGGTCGATGACCTGGCCACCCAGGGACTGGTCCTGACCGCGAAGGCCCCGGTGAAGACCCCGCAGACCATCTCCACCTTCTTCGGAGGCCAGGACGTCTATGCCGAGTTCACCAAGGCCAACGCGGCCGTGAACTCCAAGTTCGGCTTCATGCCGACCTGGCCCTCCCTGGCCGACCCCATGACCAAGGCCGCCGAGGCGGCCGGTAAGGGGACCGGCAAGGTCGACGAGATCTTCCAGGCGGCCCAGAAGACCTCGGTCAGCTCCCTGAAGGACGCCAACCTGCCCGTCGCCGAGTAGACGGACGAGCACAGCCCACGGGCAGACACAGGCAGCCACCGGCACCACGATCGAAGTGAGAGCATCATGAGCACGACGACAACGACCACGGGCGCATCCGCCATCCGCACCACCTCGCTGCGAAAGCGCAGGGAGGCCCGGGCGGGCATCGGGTTCGTGGCCCCGTTCCTGGCCATGTTCGCCGTCGTCTTCCTCATTCCGATCGTGGTGTCGGTCTACCGGTCCTTCTTCCGCGACGTCGCCTCGGGCTCGGACCTCTACGGCGGCGGGGAGAAGGTGAGCACCTTCGTGGGCCTGGACAACTACGTCCAGGCGGCGGGACAGCCCGCCTTCTGGAAGGGACTGGGGCGGGTCGTGCTGTTCGGCGTGGTCCAGGTCCCGGTCATGATCCTGGCGGCCCTCGCCCTGGCACTGGTGCTCGACTCCCTCCTGGTCAAGCGGGTGACGGTCTTCCGCCTGGGCTTCTTCCTGCCCTACGCGATCCCCGGGATCGTGGCCGCGATCATGTGGCTCTACATGTACAACCCCAGCTTCTCCCCCATCAATGAGCTGCTGGGACTGGTGGGCCTCAAGGTGGACTTCTTCGGCCGCAGCATCATCCTGTGGTCGATGGCCAACATCACGACGTGGACCTTCACCGGCTACAACATGCTCATCTTCCTGGCGGCGCTGCAGTCCGTGCCCCGCGAGCTCTACGAGGCCGCCCGCATCGACGGGGCCACCGGGTGGCAGATCGTCCGGCGCATCAAGATCCCCATGGTTCGTTCCGCCTCGCTGCTGGCGGTCCTGCTCTCCATCATCGGGACGGTGCAGCTGTTCAACGAGCCCACTGTTCTCTACAGCCAGAACCAGTGGATGGGGCTGGACTACACGCCGATGATGATGGCCTACAACTCGATGACCGGTGCGCTCTCTCCCTCCGGCTCGGGGCCGGCCTCGGCGATCTCCGTCCTCATCGCCCTGGTGGCCGGCGCCCTGGCCGCCCTCTACGCCCTCGTGCAGAACAGGATCGACAAGTGAAGCCCACCGACACTCCTCGCTCGCTGCGCCCGTCGGTGCCCGCACGGGCCGTGACCATCGCGGTCCTGGTCATCGTCCTGGCCTACATGCTCGGCCCGGTCTACTGGCTCATCATCTCCTCCACCAAGTCCAACTCCGACCTGCTGACCACCTCCGGGTGGTGGTTCTCCGGACGCAACAGCTTCTCCACCAACTACAGCGCGCTCATGAGCTGGACCCAGGGGCTCTTCTGGCGCTGGATCCTCAACTCCCTGCTCTACTCGAGCGTCGCCGGGGTGCTGGGCACGCTCCTGTCGGTGGCCGCCGGCTATGGCCTGGCGAAGTTCGAGTTCGCGGGCCGGGGCGCCGTCCAGGTCGTCATCCTCTCCGGCCTGCTCATGCCCATCGCGCTGCTGACCATCCCTCTGTACCTGGTCCTCGACGCCGTGCACCTGACCAACACCGTCTGGTCGATCATCCTGCCGTGCTCGGTCAGCCCCTTCGGGGTCTTCCTGGGCCGCGTCTACGCCGACTCCTCGGTGCCCAACGAGATCATCGACTCCGCCCGCATCGACGGGGCCAGCGAGATCCGCATCTTCTTCACCATCGTGCTGCGGCTGCTCGCACCGGCGATGGTGACCATCTTCCTGTTCATCTTCGTGGCCACCTGGAACAACTTCTTCCTGCCGCTGATGACGATCAACTCCGCCGAGCTCAAGCCCGTCACCCTGGGGCTCTACGGCATGTCGACCTACTTCAACCCCCAGTACGGGGCGCTCCTCCAGGGCGCTCTCCTGGGCGTCATCCCCCTGATCGTGCTGTTCCTGGGCCTGCAGCGCTTCTGGCAGTCCGGTCTGGCCGCCGGCGCCGTCAAGGGCTGAGCCCCTCCCCGAGCGCCTCTCCCTCACCACACCCCTATCCACCTCGCCGCCCCGTCCCGGGCAACGGCGCCTCCACAGAGGAACCCCCATGATCCACTTCGGCACCGGCGGCTGGAGAGCCGTGATCGGCGATGAGTTCACCCGCGCCAATGTCAGGCTCCTGACCCAGGGGCTGGCCCACCGCATCCTTGAGGAGGGCACGGCCGAGCAGGGCGTCGTCATCGGCTACGACCGCCGCTTCCTGTCCGACACCGCGGCCTGGTGGGCCATTGAGGTGCTCGTCGGCAACGGCATCCGGGTCACTCTCATCGACCGTCCCTCCCCGACCCCCACCACCATGTGGACGGTGCGCCGCCTGGGGGCCGCGTACGGGATGGCCGTGACCGCCTCCCACAACCCGGCCCTGTACAACGGCATCAAGATCTTCCTGCCCGGCGGCCGCGACGCCGACCAGGCGGTCACCGACGAGCTCACCGCCTCCCTGCAGGGCCTGACGGACGCGGACGTGCGCAGCGTCGAGCCCCATGAGGCCCGCTCCAGCGAGCTCGTCACCGTCCAGCGCTCCATCAACTGGTACCTGGACGCCATCATCGACAAGCTCGACACCGAGACCATCCGCCACGCCCACATGCACATCGTGCTGGACCCGATGTTCGGGGTCTCCGAGACGAGCCTGCAGACGATCCTGCTGACCGCCCGCTGCCAGGTGGACGTCATCCACGACCGCCACGACCCCCTGTTCGGGGGCCGCATGCCCTCACCCACCGAGGGGACCGTCACCACCCTGCGCAACGCCGTCGTCGAGTCCGGCGCGGACCTGGGCATCGCCACCGATGGGGACGCGGACCGCCTGGGCATCATCGACGACACCGGCGCCTACCTCACCCCCAACCAGGTCCTGGTCCTGCTCTACGACTACCTGCTGACCCGCAAGGGGTGGAGCGGTCCGGCCGTGCGCAACATGTCCACCACTCACCTGCTGGACCGGGTCGCGGCCGCCCACGGGCAGGTCTGCTACGAGGTGCCCGTCGGCTTCAAGTGGATCAGCGCCAAGATGGCCGAGACCGGGGCCGTCATCGGGGGCGAGTCCTCCGGGGGCCTGACCGTGCGCGGTCACATCCCCGGCAAGGACGGGGTCTACGCCGGCTCCCTGCTGGTGGAGGCGGTGGCGGCCTCGGGCAAGCGACTCTCCGAGCTCTACGCCGACATCGTGGCCCGGTACGGTGAGCTCGTCATGGTGGAGAACGCCTACGGCTTCACCGCCGAGCGGCGTGCTGAGCTGAAGGAGCGCATCTTCGGCGCTCACGACCTGCCCGCCTTCACCCACGACGTCGAGCGCGTCTCCTGGCAGGACGGCTGCAAGGTCTACTTCACCTGCGGCGGCTGGGTGACGATCCGCTTCTCGGGCACCGAGCCGCTCCTGCGGGTCTTCGCCGAGATGCCCACCGTTGACGAGGCCCGGGCGACCGCGGCCACCGTCGCGAGCCACTACGGCCTGGATGCCTGAGACGGGCAGGAGGAAGGAACCCATGACAGACGCGATCACTGAGACGGCGAGCGAGGCGGCGGAACGCACCCGTGTCGCCGTCGTCCTGGCCCGGGGCCTGGGCACACGCATGCGGGCGAGCAGCCCGGCCGGCTCCGGCCTGACCTCCCAGCAGGCCACGGCCGCGGCCAGCGGCTACAAGGCCCTCATGCCCATCGGCGAGCACCGGCTCATCGACTACAGCCTCTCGGCCCTGGTCGACGCCGGGATCGAGCGGGCCGTCCTGGTCGTGGGGCCCGAGCACGAGGACTTCCGCCGCCACATCGACTCCCTGGAGCTCACCCGACTCACGATCGACCTGGCCGTCCAGGTCACCCCCTTGGGGACGGCCGACGCCGTCCTGTCCGCCGAGGCGGCCGTGGGCGGGGAGCCCTTCCTCATGGTCAACGGGGACAACTACTACCCCCGTCAGGTGCTGCGCGACCTGGCCCGCCACCGGGGCAACGCCCTGGCCGGTTTCGACCGTGCCGCCCTGGTGGCCGAGTCCAACATCCCCGCCGAGCGGATCGCCGCCTTCGCCCTCGTGCGCGCCCGTGACGGGGCGCTGGAGGAGATCGTGGAGAAGCCCTCAGCGGAGGTGGTCCGGGCCGCCGGGCCCCACGCCCCGGTGTCGATGAACGCCTTCCGGTTCACCCCGGAGATCTTCGCCGCCTGCCGCCGCATCACCCCCTCGCCGCGCGGGGAGCTGGAGATCGTCGACGCCGTGCGCGCCCTGCCCGGTCCGGTCGCGGTCCTGGCGGCGACCGGCGGGGTCCTGGACCTGTCGCGGCGTGAGGACATCGCCGAGGTCGAGGCCCGCCTGTCCGAGACGGAGGTGTCGCTGTGAGCCGGGGGACGCAGGGGGCGAAGAGTGAGGCGCCCGAGGAGACCGCCTGGCGGGTGCCCGGGCGCGTCGAGGTGCTGGGCAAGCACACCGACTACGCCGGCGGCTCGGTCCTGGTCGGCGCCGTCGACCGGGCGATCACGGCGCGGGCGCGCCGCGTGGCAGGGCCGCCGGGGTCCCTGACCGCCACCACGGACTGCGGTGATCCGGTGACCCTGCGCGCCGGGGTGGACCCGGGTCTGGAGCCGGGCCACTGGGGCCGCTACCTTCAGACGGTGCTGGACCGCCTCACGCTCAACTTCGGGGCGGGCGCCGCGGCCCACCTGTCCCTCTCCTCGGACCTGCCGCCGGCCTCCGGGATGAGCTCTTCCTCCGCACTGGTGTGCGCCACGGCTCTGGCCCTGGCCTCCCTCAACGGCTGGGACGAGGATCCCCGATGGGTCGAGTCGATGCCCGACCGGCTGTCCCTGGCCGGCTACCTCGCCGCGGTGGAGGGCGGACGGGCGTGGCGGGATCTGCCGGGGACCAGCGGAGTCGGTACCCGTGGCGGGAGCGAGGACCACACCGGCATGCTGTGCGGCGCCCAGGACCGGCTGCTCCTGGCCGGATTCGACCCGATGCGCATCGATCAGGCCATTTCCTTCCCTGCCCAGTGGGCGCTCGTCGTCGGTGTGAGCGGGGTGCTGGCCCACAAGACGGGTGCGGCCCTGGAGGACTACAACCGCGGGCCGAGTACCGTCCAGGCGGTGCTGGCCAGGTGGAATGAGACCACCGGACGCACTGACGCCTCCCTGGCCGGTGCGGTCAGGCACCTGGTCGGGGAGGCCACCGGCGAGCAGGCGGCCGGCGACCCGGCTCTGAAGGAGCTGCTGGGGCTGTGCGAGCCCGGCTACGAGAGGCAGCGCATCGAGCAGTTCCTCATCGAGTCCCTCGTCCTGGTTCCCGCCGGTGCCCGGATGATCGCCGCGGCAGACCCGGGAGTGGGTGAGGTCCTCCGGCGTTCCCAGGAGCTGGCTGACCGCGGCCTGGGCAACCAGGTGCCGCAGACCCGGCTCATGGTGTCACTGGCCCGCCAGGCGGGCGCCATCGGCGCCTCCTCCTTCGGCGCCGGGTGGGGCGGCTCGGTGTACGCGCTGGTGCGGGCCGACGAGGCCGAGGTCTTCGCCGCGCAATGGCTCGGGGCCTATCGGGACCGTGAGCCGAGCGCCGAGCAGGCCGCGGTGATCGTCACCAGGCCGGGGCCGGGGGCCTGCCGGGTGCTCTGAGCGCCCTGACCGGCTGGGCTCACACCGCGTCGCGGGTGACGGGGCAGGTCATGCAGTGCGAGCCGCCGCGGCCGCGCACGAGCTCGACGCCGGGGGTCTCGACGACCTCGATGCCGGCCTTGCGCAGGGCGTCGTTGGCGCGCTGGTTGTGGGCGTAGCCGATGACGCGCCCGGGGGCCAGGGCCACGACGTTGCAGGAGTCCCGGGCGAGCTCGCGCAGGGCCTCGGCCTCGTCGGAGGCGCCGGGGCTGATGACGCGGAAGGAGTCGATGCCGGCGGCGCGGGCGAGGACCGCATCCATCTCAGAGCCGTCGTGGACCGTCACCTGGAGGGAGCGTCCAGCCGCTGCGGGCTCGATCTCCACGGTGGTGACCTCGGTGAAGCCGGGGAAGCGCAGGTAGGTGTCGGGGCTGACCATCGTCATGAGGGTGTCCAGGTGCATGACGGCCTCGAGCTGGGTGTAGAAGGCGGCGTCGGGCATGTGGACGCCGATGACCCGGTCGGCCACGCCGGAGGCGAAGAGCTGGGAGGCCAGGCGCTCCACGCCGGCGGCGGTGGAGCGGTGGGTCAGGCCCATGACGAGGGTCCGGTTGCCCAGGATCTGGAAGTCGCCGCCCTCGATGGTCGAGGCGGCCGAGACCCGCCCCACCTCGCGCCACAAGCGGGCGTCCGGGCCATCGGAGCCGGCGAGCTCGGCCAGGCGCGGGCCGAAGGCCGGGTGGTGGCGGTAGACGGCCTCGTAGCCGATGGCCTCGCGACGGCGCGGCTCCAGGGCCATGGAGTTGACCGAGACCCCGCCGTAGAGCCAGGCCGACGCATCGCGGGTGAAGAGCAGGTTGGGCAGGGGGGTGACGACGAACGGCCCCTCCAGGGTGGACAGGTAGGTGGAGGAGAACAGGTCTCGCCCGTCGGAGGAGCTGAGGTGCTCACGCAGCTCGGTGCGGGTGATGCCGCCCAGGAGCACCTCGGCGAGGTCGGCGTCGGGCAGGGACTGGAAGTAGTCGATGAGCAGCTCGGAGGCGGAGACGCCGACGACGTCGGGGCCGACGGCCTCGTCCAGGACCAGCCGGCGGGCCTCGGGGACGGCCAGGACCTCGGTGAACAGCTCGCGGAAGTCGTGGACGATGACGCCCTCGGAGCGCAGGATCGCGGTGAAGGCGTCGTGCTCGGCCTGGGCTCGGGGGATGTTGAGGGCGTCGTCGAAGAGCAGGGAGTCGGCGTTGATGGGGGTCAGGCGGGCGATCTCACCGCCGGGACGGTGGACGATCACCTCGCGCAGGGCGCCGGTCTCGGAGTCGATTCGCCCTCCGCCCTCGGCCACGGGAACGAAGGGACGGCTGGCGGTCACACCGGTCTGTGTCATGGAGCCAGAGTAGTCGGAGGTCAGGGGTGTCTCAGCCCGGTCGCTGGGAATGGTCCGCACCACCGCCGTCGCCCACCATCGGCAGGTTTTGTTGAGCAAAGAATCAACCGGGACGGCGAAGAACGCAGTTGGCGCAAACCACAGGAATGGTAAGATAAATTGTTCATAACACCCCCTGAGACAGGAGTTCCCTCCATGAAATCTGTTGTCCGCATCTCCCTTGTCGCCCTCCTCCTGGCGGGCTTCGCCGCGCCGGCCAGCGCCGCGCCGGCCACCACCCCCGCCCGCCACGACGACTCGGCAAGCACCTTCGGGAAGCCTTACTACGACTTCTGCGTCTTCCCACCCTCCCTCTGGTGCGACTGGTCGAAGAACCGCTGGTACTCCTGAGAAGAATCTCCGCCGCCACCCCTAAGCCCACCCCTTAGGGATGGCGGCGTCTTTCCACCACCAAACACTCGAGATAAGCCACAACCACAGCGTCAGCACTCCCCTCAAGGAACATGCAGAACGATAGCTTCCTATCACGACTCTGGATGCGACACCAGAGGTTTTTGCCGCACCTGAGGCGAGCCACTCTCATTTCATTCATTATCCCCCTAATTCTCCTAGACACCTACACTTATCTCACAACTAGAGAAAATATAGACCCAATTTTCCTCGGGGAACTATTTCAGATACTCTCATTCCTTCCGTACGTCTACACAAAAGACCGGCGAGTCGGAGTAGCCACTTTCTCCAGCGCGCTCCTCGTCATTTTTTCTATATCAGGACCTCGCCTAGCGTGGGCGTGGATTCTTGTATACATCATAGTTGCCGACCTCACAGCAGCCAAGAAATCCAAGCTCGCCCTCATCCAGATCACCATATTCTTTCTGGCGCAGCTCATATCCGGGCTCCCCCTCCTTCCCGTGACAGTCTGGACATTATTCTGGGGAACCCTATCCGCCTCCTTCGGAGTCCTGATCCGCAGCACCAAAGACCGCTTGGAGGAGATGCAACGGGAGGCGGAGCGTTCCAAGGAGATTGCTGCCGAGCTCATTCAGCAGCTGCGCCGCGACATCGCCGACAGCCTCCATGACGACCTGGCCGCCGACCTCACGCGCATGCTCATCATCTCCCGATCCATCAGGCTCCCCCATGGCGACGACCGCGACCGTGTCCTCGACCTGCAGGACCGGACTCAGCAGGCCCTCGCCCACCTGCGCCTGCTCATTCACAACCTCGCCGTCTCCCAGGGGCCGCCCAAGGAGGAGCCCACCCTTCAGGAGATCGTCGACTCCAGCGCCTCCACGCTGGCGCAGCGCGAGATCGTTCTGGACGCCGACCTCGACGGTATCGAGAGGATTCCGGCGCTGCACCGTTCCGAGCTCGGCCGGCTGCTGGTCGCCTTCATCCGCGAGAACACTCTCAACGCCCTCAAGTACAACTTCCCCCACGATCTTGTCTCCCTCGTCGTGGAGCAGGAGCAGGACACCCTCTTCATCAGCTTCAGCTCGCCCTGGCACGATCAGAAGGTGCCTGAGGAGATGCACGGGGGGTACGGTTTATGGGCCCTCCAGGACCGGTTCGAGAATGCCGGGGGTTCCTTGAGCTCGAACCGGATCGGAGCCTCCTGGACCGTTCTCGCCAGTCTTCCCTGGAACGATATCGCCACACCAACCACTACTGCGAGATCCCTCATGTCGCCACCGGACGGAGCCGCTTATGCCTAGCCACACCCTGCGTTCCCTGCGAGTCCTCATTGTTGATGACGACCCGCTCATTCGCACCACCTTCGCCGAACAGCTCGACTCGCAGCGGGCCATTACCGTCGTCGCCGCCGCCTCCGGCGGGCGGCAGGCCATCAGCCTGCTCATGACCGGGCAGCAGCCCATTGACGTCGTCCTGCTGGACAGCGACATGCCGGATATGGATGGCGCCCAGACCGCGAGAGCGATCTACGAGCGCTTCCCCCGGATGCCCATTGTCATGTTCACCGTCTTCAGTCGTGACGAGATGCTCGCCGAGGCCCTGGCCGAGGGCGTCAACGGCTTCATCACCAAGGACGAGAGCACCGAGAACGTCGCTGCGGCGCTGCTGCGCGCCAGCCGCGGCGAGCCCGTCATGTCCTCGCGCCCCACGAAGATGCTCGTCAGCGCCTACCAGTCCGAGCAGAAGCGCGCCACTGCGGAGGCCCGCATCCAGGAGCTGGTCAACGAGCTCCCACCCCGCCTGAGAGACATCTACACCTGCCTCCTGGAGGGGCTGACCAACCGGCGCATCGCCCGCAAGCTCGGCATCTCTGAAAACACCGTGCGCATCTACGTCTCCGAGGTCCTCCACCGCCTCGGCCACACCTCACGCACCGAGCTCATCGCCGCAGCCCTGGGGAACTAGGGGCGATGGCACTGCTTCCGGCACCCTGGGGCGGGACGAGCCTCGGCGGCCCTACGCTGAGGCCATGAACGCCACCACCGCCCACCCATTGCCGCGCCGAGTCTCAGAGATCTTCTCCCCCGACCGCTGGCGGGAGGTGTCCGGCTTCCCCCACGCCGAGGCCAGCACGGAGCCCTCCCAGCAGCAGGCGGAGGCCCTCACGGACATCACCTACCACAGGGGCTGCGTCCGGGACGAGCACGGCACCTGGCTCCGGGACCTGCCGGTGGTCCGGGTGGCCTTCAACCGGCCCGAGGTCCGTAACGCCTTCCGCCCCCGCACCGTCGATGAGCTCTACCGGGTCCTGGACCACGCGCGCATGAGCGGCGACGTCGGCGCCGTCATCCTCACCGGCAACGGCCCCTCCCCGCGCGACGGCGGCTGGGCCTTCTCCTCCGGCGGCGACCAGCGCATCCGCGGCCGGGACGGCTACCGCTACGAGCGGGAGGCCTCACCACAGTCCCCGACGGCCGCCGGCGAACCTGAGGACCGCGCCTACAGCCACGAGGCCGACGTCGCCGCCGCCCAGGCCCGCCTCGACACCGCACGGGCCGGCCGGCTCCACATCCTGGAGGTTCAGCGCCTCATCCGCACCATGCCCAAAGCCGTCATCGCCGCCGTCCCGGGCTGGGCCGCCGGCGGCGGTCACAGCCTCAACGTCGTGTGCGACCTGTCGCTGGCCTCGATCGAGCACGCGCGCTTCAAGCAGACTGACGCCGATGTCGGCAGCTTCGACGCCGGCTACGGCTCCGCACTCCTGGCCCGGCAGGTCGGGGACAAACGGGCCCGCGAGATCTTCTTCCTGGCCCGCACCTACGACGCCGTCACCGCCGAGCGCTGGGGCGTCGTCAATGAGGCGGTCCCCCACGCCGAGCTCGAGGAACGAGCCCTGGAGTACGCGGCCACCGTGGCGGGCAAGTCTCCGCAGGCCATCCGCATGCTCAAGCTCGCCTTCAACCTGGCCGACGACGGCCTGGCCGGCCAGCAGGTCTTCGCCGGTGAGGCCACTCGTCTGGCCTATATGACCGACGAGGCCGTGGAGGGGCGCGATGCATTCCTCCAGCGCCGCACTCCCGACTGGTCGCCCTTCCCGTACTACTTCTGACCCGGAGCCGCCACCACGACCACATATGAGGGAACAGGCGCGATATATCGAGGGTATTTAGAATTGTGTGAGAACTGTGGCGAGTATCGAAATGAAGAAAACGATCTCAATGGGGATCGCGCCTTCGAGATTCTCCACTGATTCCCGCCGGAGTCGGAAATAGAAGTGCGCATTGTTGTCCGCTCATCGCCGCCATGACCGCCCTCGTCGCCCGCCACATCCGCCCGACCTCAGGAAACCGCGGAATGACGGGAAATCACCCGAGAGGTACTGACGTCCGTCAGCATCATGCCAGAACCTCGAGAGTGACTTTACTGTTACATACATCACGATTCAGGCGCTCGTGTCGCCCCGGCTCACCGCACCCCACCCCAGTCCACCGCTAGGCGGAGTCTCCGGTGGGAGCGGCCGAGGACGCAGGACTGGGCGAGCCGGTGGCGGCGCCGGACCGGCCGGCATCCTCACTCACTCGCAGGGTGACCAGGGGCGGCGTCGTCGGCTGGGCCGACCCTCCGGCCGGCTCCATGGTGATGACGATCTGCTGACCGGGCTTGGGCATGACGTCCAGGAAGGAGAAGCCGGCCCCGTCCCGGGGGTCGTAGACGCCCAGTGAGGTGGTCGTCTCCCCCTCCTTGAGCCAGACCTGGAGGCTGCGCCCACTGGCGGACTCCTTCATGGCGGCCGGCAGGGTCAGCGCGGTCATGCTCATGTCCCGGGACCAGGTGAGGGTCGCGACGTGCCCGTCGGACATCGTGTCGGTGACCCGCTGGACGTCCTGGGCCTGGTTGAGGTGGGCGTAGTGCTGGGTCGACGCCATGGAGCTCGCCATGGAGTCCATGGCCTCATCGACCGCGCCCCGCACGCTCCAGCGCCCCACACCGATGCCGACACCGAGCAGGACCACGGCCGCGGCCGCCCGCAGCAGGCCGGCGCGCCAGGCCGAGCGGCGACGGCGGTGCGCATCGAGACTGAGGACCTCAGAGTCCACCGAGTCACCATCACTGCCACTGCCACCGTTGCTGCCGCCGACAGCGTCGCGGTCGCCGGCGTCCTTCTCCGCGGTGTGGTCGGCCTGGTCGACGCGTTCCGTCTGGGGCTCGCGCGCAATGGTCTCCAGAAGGGAGGCGCGGATCGCGGCCGGCGGGTCCACGGGCCGCAGCGAAGCACCCAGCAGGGCGGCCGCCTCCGAGTCGAGCTCGTCGTCGAAGAGCTCGACCACGTCACGCTCCTGCGCGCCGTCGAGCCCCTCGACGCCCTGCGCATCGGCCTCGCCGTTGATGGCGTCCTCGTGAGTCTTATCGCGGTCGCTCATGACTGCACCCCCAGCTCTCGTCGTAACCGTGCCATTCCGTCCCTGATGCGGGTTTTGACCGTTCCCAGCGGTGTGTTCGTGCGGCGGGCGATCTCGCGGTGGGTCAGGCCCGTGAAGTAGGCCAGCTCAATGGTGGAGCGGTAGGGCTCCCCCACCGCCTCGAGCGCCCGGTGCACCTGCTCGCCCACAAGTCTGTCCTCGACCTGCTGGACCGTCAGGTCGACGTCGGGCATGTAGTCATGCCATCGGCTCTCCCGGTCCCGGGAGGACTGGGAGGATCGGACCCGGTCGATGGCCCGGCGCCTGGCCATGGTCACCAGCCAGGCCCGGACACTACCTCGCGCCGGGGAGTAGGAGCCGGCTGTGCGCCACACCTCGAGGAAGACCTCCTGGAGAACCTCCTCGCTCTGGGCGCGATCGACGACGATCTGGAGGATCAGCGCGAACAGCCGGGAGGACCAGGCGTCGTAGAGACGGGCGAAGGCGTCGGCGTCACCGTCGGCCACCTGAGCGATCCACTCCCCCTCAGATCTGGCGGAACTACTGCTTGTCACAGGGGAATGGTAGGCGAGTGCACGGGCGGAGGCGGTGCGCGTCCCGTTCCGCGCCTCCAGCGTGGCCAGGCTCATCGCACCGTCTCCTGGGTCATCCCTGCACTCACCGCCGGGTCACCCGAAAGTGAAGGAGTAGAGCTGCAGCCCGGGCGAGGCCTCCAGCTCGAGCTCACCGGAGCCCACCTCCTCGGTGTGGACCAGCTCCATGCCATTGGGAACGCCGGAGACATGGGTGGTGCGGGTCTTCCCGTTGACCGTCCAGGTCAGGTCCCCCTCGCCGGAGACGACGAGGTTGACCTGCTTACCTCGGTAGGACAGGCGCAGGCGGCCCTTACCCTCGGTCGGGGTGATGGACTGCGGCTCCACTGTCCACGTGCCGTCCAGGGCGAAGGTGTCGGCCTGGAGCCGGGAGGGGAAGGAGAAGGCGTGTTGTCCCTTCTGGAGGGTTCCCTGGGCGAAGCCGGAGGCCCGGTCCGAGCCCAGGTAGGTCTCGGGGGTGCGGGGGCTGTTCGTGCCGGCGTCATCCTTCGCCTCGGAGAAGACGGGGGCGGGGAGGGTCACCTTCGGGTTAGCCTGCATGAGCAGCTCGCGGACGAGCTTCTCCGTGGCCGCCTCCCCGCCTTCTCCGACATGGGTCTGCCGGACGTTGCCCTGGGCGTCGGCCAGGTAGTGGGCGGGCCAGTAGTGGTTGTCGAAGTTGGTCCAGGTGGTCAGGTTGGAGTCGACGGCCACGGGGTAGGTGATGCCGAGGTGCTTGACGCCGCCACGTACGTTGTCCACCTCCTTCTCGAAGGCGTACTCCGGGGAGTGGACGCCGATCACCTGCAGGCCGGAGGCGGCGTAGGTCTCGTAGAGCTTCTCGATGCCGGGGACCGAGCGCTGGCAGTTGATGCACGAGTAGGCGAAGAAGTCGACCAGGGTGACCTTGCCGGCGCGACTCTGCTGGGTCAGGGGCTGGTCGCCGGGCGTGTTGATCCAGGCCACTGCGCCGTCGATGGCGGGAAGGGGGCCGCAGTCACCGAGAGTGGCGGCTCCGGGGCGGCAGGGGCCGGAGGAGGAGTCACCGTGGAGGAGGTCGTCGGTGCGGGCCTGGAGGGAGGCGGTGTAGTCGGGCAGGCGGCGCTGGAGCGCGGCCGGGGCGTCCAGGACCAGGGCCACGGCCAGCCCGAGCATGACGACGCCGGCGGTGACGCGGATGGCGCGCTGGCGGGTGCGGAAGGCCTGAATCCTCTCCGTGATACCGCGTCCGGCCAGGGCGAAGGCCAGCAGCGGGATCGCTGTGCCAACGGCGAAGGACACGGCCAGGGCGATGGTGTCGGCACCGATCCTCCCGGTGGCTCCCGCGACAGCGACGGCCGCCAGGACCGGGCCCGCGCAGGGCACGTACGCAGCGCCCAGGACCAGGCCCAGAAGGAAGCCGTTGGAGGGGTTCTTCGAGCCGCCGAAGCGCTGGAAGCGCGCGAAGGGGCGCTCGAGGATCTCCATGACCTTCGGGACCATCATGCCCAGGCCGATCAGGGCGAGCATGACGACGCCGATCCAGCGGATGAGGTCCTGCGGCAGGTGGAGCAGGCTCAGCACGGTCGATCCGAGGAGCGTGAAGACCGTGAAACTGACCACAAGGCCGGTTACCACGAGATAGGGGTGGAAGCGGGAGGCGAAGCCGCCGCCGACCCCCTTCTCATCGCCACCATCGCCGCGTGCGCCCTGTGCTCCTGCGGAGAGGAGGATGACGGGGAGCACGGGAAGAACGCACGGGGAGATACCCGTGATGAGCCCTCCCAGCAGCCCGATGGCCACCAGACTCGAGACGGTTGTCACGATACTTCACCCTTTCGGTCAGTTTCTTGTTGCTAGTCTCGAAAGAGGTTCGGAGCCATCGGCAACGGGGATTGTCGAACAACCACATGCCGCCTATGACGATCATCACTCGTGACGGGCGTCGTCGGGTTCGTCCTCGAGCTCCATGGACGACGGCGTTCCGGACCCGCAAGAGCGGACCATCCCGCTCTGACACTGCACCAGCAACCGCATAGGAGAACTCATGCGATTCACCGCTACACGTGCCAAGACCCTCGCTACCTCGCTCCTCATCGTGACCGCCGGCCTCGGTCTGGCGGCCTGCTCGGGTTCCAGCTCGAGTGACTCGACCACTCCCGCCACGAAGCAGACCGCGGGCAAGACCAGCGACGGTGGTGTTGCCACGCCCAGCGCTGACAGCAAGATGACCGGTGGCGCCACAGGTGGAAGCGCCCAGCCCACTGCTCCCCAGGGTCAGCAGCCCGGCGGTGACAACCAGCAGGGTGGGCAGCAGCCCGGTCAGCAGGGTGGTGCGGACAGCAGCGCAGGCACCCAGCAGGGTGGCCAGCAGCCCGGCGGTGACAACCAGCAGGGTGGGCAGCAGCCCGGCGGCGACAACCAGCAGGGTGGACAGCAGCAGGGCGGTTCCCTTCAGGGCGACAACCAGCAGGGAGGCCAGCAGCCCGGTCAGCAGCAGGGTGGACAGCAGCCCGGCCAGCAGGGTGGTGCGGACAGCAGCGCAGGCACCCAGCAGGGCGGCGGCAACTGAGCCGGTAGACCTGCGTTATCCGTCTGGCGAGGGCCTCGTGGCAGCACTGGCTGCGGCGAGGCCCTCGCCGGCTTTTCTCCACGGTTCGACGTCGGCCGTACCACGGCGCAACGGAGGCGAGCGAGGGGATCATGACGACGTTGCGGCCCGGCCGCCTCCCGTGCCAGGCTTCCGGGAGGCCGGGCCGGTGGACAACGGACGACTAAGACACCGTTCGATCTGCAAGCCGTCCACCGGCCCGGTCTCCGTGTTTGTTCCCGACATCTGGACACACCCATGCTGTCCACTCTGCTGAAGAGGACCGACCCTGCGCGGCGCCGAGTCGGCACCGAGTCGGCACCGGGATCGTCGTCGGCATCGTCGGAGGCTTCTTCTCCGCCATCGTCAAGTTCGGCTGGGAGGTCCCCTTCCCGCCCCGCACGCCGGAGCGCAATGCCACCAACCCGCCCCAGCAGCTCCTGGAGCAGCTGGGGATGACCCCGGAGCAGTCCCACACCGCCGTCACCTTTAACGGCAATGAGGGGCTGCCGATCTCCTCCTTCATCATCCACTTCAGCTTCGCGATCGTCTTCGCCGTCTTCTACTGCGTCATGGCGGAGTACTACAAGTCGATCACGTTGTGGCAGGGAGCCGCCTTCGGTCTGCTCGTGTGGGTGGGGGCGCACCTGGTGCTCATGCCGCTGACGGGCACGGTGCCCTCGCCCTTCCCGTGGGTCGCCGGTGGGCAGACCTGGGCGGAGCACTTCTCCGAGGCACTGGGGCACGTCATCTGGTTGTGGTCGATCGAGCTCGTGCGCCGGGATGTGCGCAACCGCATCACCCACCAGCCCGACCCGTGGGTTCCGCTCGACGCCGAACCGGCCCGCTGAGCGCTCAGGGCTCGGCTCGCCCGTCATCAGTGCGGCGGTCGGCGTCCGCCAGTACTCCACGAGGGTCGGGGGCTACTGGGTGAGCCTCGGGTGTACTCCACGGGGGCCGGGGTCTCGTGCAGTACGCACAAACCTCGGCCAGTGCACCCCCATCCTCGTGCAGTAGGGCGACTCGGGACGGGAGTGGGCCGGAGCCGACGTCGAACCATGGCCTCCGTGTTCTTGAGCAGGTGCCGAGAGGGGACCGGCAGGGGGAAGGCGTGGCCAGGGCGGGTGACAGAGCCCGCCCCGCCGCCTGGGCCCCGCAGAGTCGTTCAGTCCTACGGCTCGGTGTCCACAGTGCTGATATCAACGACCCTCCAGACCTCTTCTCCTCGGGCCACTCTGGTGCGGTACCGGCCGCGGGGCGAAGGCCGGCTCCGACCGCAGGTACCCGGAGGCTTGAGGTCCGGGCTACCAGGGAAGAAAGCCCGGGTAGGACTCGAAGGGGTAGAGGCGCCTGGGCAGGTACTGCTTCTGCTCCGCCCACTCGATGAGGGCGCGCCAGTCGCGGGCGATGCGCTCCTGAGCCTCCTGACGCCGGTCGTCAGGTCGAGACAGGCGCACGAATCCGGGGATGATCGTCGATGCGTCGTCCAGCGGCCAGTAGTAGTGCTGCGCTTCGAAGGCCTCGGCCAGCGCAAGACGGTCCCTCGGCGGGAGGCCCGCCACCGGAACAGAGCGACCGCCCTGAACCACCCCGGCCTCGACGAACCCGGCCCACTCCTCCATGGTCGTCAGATGCAGCGGCAGGTTGTGCGTATCGGGAGGCGTCAAGCCGCTGCTCGTGCGCAGCCCCCTGTCAAGGTTCACACGCGCCGTCTCGCGAAAGGCCACCCAGGGGATGTCGGTCTGCCACCACCAGCATCCGATGAACCGGAAGATGTGCACGCCCGAGGCGTTGAACAC
>ERZ772999.89-NODE-89-length-57556-cov-6.074190_pt1 | contig 57556 bp, 87 predicted proteins | sample MGYA00511467_ERZ772999 | MGnify/ENA primary metagenome ERZ772999 (study PRJEB29015, sample SAMEA2738064) | human oral metagenome | biome: human oral; feature: human-associated habitat; material: saliva | place: China | collected 2218 ... | reverse complement strand
ATTTATTGAAGAATTTTTACCGAGTGAAAGATTAATTTTCAATATTCGCTTAGTAGAGGATTATAGAGAAGTTGAAATAATTTCTAGTGGTGAATATAAAAAAATTGAAGAAAGGATTCGTGAAAATTGGTAAGTTTAATAGTGGAAGCTTCTAATGGAGTATGTTCAATTGCATGCTTTGATAATGAAACAGTATTAGCTGAAAAAAACTTTGTATGTAGTAATAATTTATCAGCAGTGATTTTAGAAGAAATCGATAATTGTTTAAAAGAAGCAGATAAGAAAAAAACGGATTTAACTGAAATTATATCAAGTGAAGGACCAGGTTCATATACAGCAATTCGTGTAGTCGCAGCTGTTTGTAAAACTATATCTTATACACTTAATATTAGATTGAAGAAAGTATCTTCTTTAAAGTTACAAGCTTTGTTAGAATTTGATAGCAACAAATTACTAGTTCCATTTATCGATGCACGTCGAGGAAATGTTTTTGGTGCAGTTTATAAAAATGAAGAAGGAAAATTAGTAGAGGTACTGGAAGAAGGATACTACTCTCTTGAAGAGATTAATAACTTCTTATCATCTCAAAGTGATGAATTTGTTTATATTAGTAAAAATATAGAAAAGCTAAATGATTTTCTTTTAGAAGGTTCAAAAAATAATAATATGGTTCAAGCAGCAAATGTTATTAAGATTTATGAATCATTAGAAGAAGTGGATTGTTATAATATGAAACCACAGTATTTGAGAAAAACTGAAGCAGAAAGGGAACTTGAAAATGATAAAAATAAATAAAGTTGATGTTAATGATTTAGATGTATTATCAAGAATAGATGTAGATAATTTTGAAGATGCTTGGACGAAAGAAATGTTTAAGTCTGAGTTGGAACATGAAAACTCAGAGTATTACGGATTATTTAATGACGGTGAAATTATTGGATTCTGTGGTGGTTGGCTTGTTGCTGATGAATATCAAGTTAATAAGATAGTTATTGATAAACCGCATCAAAATAAAAAATTAGGACAAATTTTCTTCACTTATGTAATGCAACTTTTAAAATTAAAAGGTGTAAAAAAAGCTATTGTTGAAGTTCGCGTAAGTAACATGCCTGCGATAACTGTTTATGAAAAATCTGGATTCACAACAGTCGATATGAGAAAAAATTATTACAAAAACAATGGAGAAAATGCTTTTGTAATGGTAAGGGATTTTAGTAATGAAAGAATATAAAAATTTAGAAAAAGTAACTATTTTAGCTATAGAAACAAGTTGTGATGAAACTAGTGTAGCTGTAGTTGAAAATGGAAAAGAAGTACTATCGAATATCGTAAGTAGTCAAATTGAAACACATAAACAATTTGGTGGGGTAGTTCCTGAAATAGCGAGTAGGCAACATATAGAAGTAGTGATGCAAATTGTTGAAGAAGCTTTGGAAGAAGCCCAAATTACTTTGAACGATATAGATGCAATTTGTGTAACACAAGGACCTGGATTAATAGGTTCATTACTAGTTGGTGTTAATGTTGCGAAAACATTAAGTTATGCTTTAGATAAACCTTTAATAGGTGCACATCATATTGCAGGACATATTTATGCTAGTAATATAGACAATGACATAGTTTATCCATCATTAGCCCTTGTTGTTAGTGGGGGACATACAGAACTAGTTTATTTAAAAGATGAACTTGATTTTGAAATAATAGGTTCTACTCATGATGATGCTGTAGGTGAAGCGTACGATAAAGTCGCAAGACAGTTAAATCTTGAATATCCTGGTGGTCCTAAAGTAGACAAACTAGCCAAGTTGGGCGAAGATAAGTATAAATTCCCTCGTGCAATGATTGATAGTGACGATTATAATTTTAGTTTTTCAGGTATGAAGTCAGCAGTGATTAACTTTGTACATAATGCAAAACAACGTGGTGAAGAAATCGTACCTGAAGATCTAGCTTGTAGTTTCCAAACGGCGGTAGTAGAAGTTTTAATCGCAAAAACTAAGAAAGCTATCGTGAATTTAGGAGTTAAACAGTTGATTTTAGCAGGTGGGGTTGCAGGTAATAGCGAACTTCGTAAGCAAGTCCTAGAGCTAGAACAACAATTAGGAGTAGAAGTACTTATTCCCAAAATGAGTTACTGTAGTGATAATGCCGCGATGATGGGAGCAGTAGGATACTATTATTATAAAAATAATATATTTGCTAATCCATTAACGTTAAACGCGAAGTCAACATTAGAATTGGAAGAAGTTAGAGGATAATTATTAGAATGAGGCTGACTCGAAAAAATTGATTTTTCTAAAATCATGATTTTTGAGTCACTTCCATTTTATAAATGTTTTGGTGTAATTATGAAAAGACAACTTGAAGAATTATTAGATACTAATTTACAAAAAATAAATCATATTTCTGAAAATAAGCATTTTATAGGATTTTCTAAAAAATTAGGAAAACGAGTATTCGTTAAAATTTTTAAAGATCCATTAAAATATAGACTAGAGTATAAAGTTTTAAGAAATAAAGGTAATTTTTTATTAGATGTTCCTGAATATTCTGCACTAGTATTGAAATATGAAGACTTTATTCCACTAAAAAAAGAAAGCGTAAATGATGAAGATATAATAAAAATAGCAGAGCTAATATCTGATTTTCATAGGGGAAATTGGCTCTCAATTGAAAATGACAAAGAAATTTCATTGGAAAAAGTTCTAGAAAAAAATGTATATAGACTAGTTGATAGAAAAGAATATACTGAAATAAGTGAGCTTCATTCTAAGTTTCTAAAAAATATTAGTGAATTAGATGAAGAGTATGAAAAAACACTAGTTTTAATTCATGGAGATTTTGGTCTTAGAAATATTATGAGAAAAGACGATAATTTAGTATTAATAGATTTCGAAAGAGTTAAATATGCTAGTTATTATTTAGATTTCATTAAATATTTTTATCAAGATTTAGATAATGATAAATTAAAAAAAGAGCTATTTTTAAAATATTATTATGAACACTCAAATGAGGAAGTTCTTTCTGAGGAATTAGAGTACTGCATGATTTTTATCTCGGCATTAGGTATTTTAAACTATACCAAACGTGTTAAAGATAAAGAATTTGAGGAGTTAGGGTTAAAAATGTTAGAAGATGTTAAAAATTATTTTTTTAAATAACTATTAAGGAATAGGAGAGTTGAAGAGTGAATAAAATTAGTGAAGAAAAACTAGAAGAAAGTCGTAGACAAGCATTACTTTTAGTCGATAAGTTGAAAGAAAATGTTAATGATTTAAAAAGTATGAGAGAACTGTCAAAAATAGTTTCTAAGGATTCAGAAATGAATGATGATTTTTGGACAGAAATTTGCAATATAGATTTTACAAAAATTGAATTTTTCCCAGTAAGATCGCTGTTGGCTGGGATATTAAAAAATAAACAAGATAATTCAAGTATTTCAAATATTTATAATTATTTGGTAGTAGAAAATACAGAATATCTTAATAGATACGGACAGAGTGCTTCTAAAAATACACCAGCAATGATAGTGTTATATTTTGCAGGTTTCTTGGGAGTCGGATTGTTTGTAATCGTTAATTTTATAATGTTAATGTTAGCACGAGGAAATTTTGAAGATGTTCTTTTTAATTTAATAGCAGGAACATTTTTAGATGCCCTTATTCTTGAAGTAATTGATAGACAGTACATCTGGGAATGGGAAGTACCATATTTTGAAAATAGTAAATTCCTAGCGTATGTTTGGACATATATTCCGATTATAATAATGTACTTATATATGAAAGCTGGTGTAGGAGTGTTATTTAATTTAGGGAATGGCGTTAACCTTTGAAGTTAACGCTTTTTACAACTATATCTGCTTTGACTCTTCTTATTTTTTCGGTCGATAAATCACGGATATTAGCAAACTCAATATCGATACTATCGATAAAACTATTTAAAAACTCTACCTTTTTTTCATCTGATAATTTAGAGATTATCTCTGAAAAGTGAACACTTATATCTTGTAGTTTCTTTTGAATCTTGCGTCTATTTTTGAAATCTAATATATTATCTTCTTCTTTTTTTAATTCTTTGTATGCAAAGTCAATTTCTTTTTGATAATCTTTTAATTCTTCATCTGAAATCAACTCATTAAACCATGCTTTTTGTAATTTCTTTCTTTTATTCTCAAGTTTGATATATTCTTTGTTGAAATCTTTTCTTTTTAAAGTTTCTTGCTGTTCTTCTGAAAAATTAAGTGAAAAATCAAAGTTATTAAAATATTCTATTAAACCTTTATCTACAGTTGAGGAAGTAATCATTAATGCGGTAAAACCACTTTTTTTGCAAAAAGGACAACGATAATTATGTGTAGTAGTTTTTCCTCTAACTTGTCGAGAACAAGCTAATTTTCTATGACAAGTAGGACAATTTATTAAACCACGATAAGGAGAAAAAAAACTATCTCTTCTAGTTTTTGAAGGTGTCAAATTTCTTCTTTCTAACATATTAATTATGTTTATATGTTCTTCATCAGTAATGTATGGCTCATGAGTATTTTTAACTAATGTTTCCATAAGGAAAGTATGACCTGTATAAACTTTATTTCTAGCTATCCTATTAATAGTAGTATAGTGCCAAAAACCTTTTCTTAAATGACTATATTTATTTTTTTCTAGTAGTTTAGCAATTTGATTAGTACTGTATCCATCTAATAATTTTTCAAATATAAATTCTACACATTCTTTAGTATTTTCATCCTTAACTAATTTTTTACCTTTTTTAATATATCCGAAAGGCACGTTAGTTATATAATTACCATTTTTAACCGATTGAACTTTTCCCGCCATCATACGTTGAGTAATGGTATCACGTTCAAGTTGTGCAAACGTAGATAACATACCTACAGTTGCCATACCTATCGCTTGTGAAGTATCAAAGTTTTCAGATAAACTTATTAAATCTATTTTATTAGGTTTAAAGAAGTCTTCTATAAGCAACATAGTATCTTTAATAGAACGTGATAATCTATCTAGTTTATAGATTAAAACAATATCTATTTTCTCTACATCATCCTTTAATCTATCTAGTGCAGGACGGTTGAATTTAGCACCACTAATACCTGCATCTACATATTCTCCAACTATTTTATATTCATGTAATTTACAATATGCTTCTAGTTTTTCTTTTTGAAATTCTAATGAGTTTCCGTTTTCGGCTTGCTCTTGAGTAGAAACTCTCATATACAAAGCAACACGTTTCATTTTTATTTCCTCCATATCATTGACTTTTAAAAAAGAGGTATGCTATACTTAAACTATCAATTCATGACTGATGAGGGTAAGAGCATACCTCAAGGTTTCTAAGTGTGTTTACTTTTCATTTCTCACTTGTCACCCTACAAGGCTTTAGAACTATTTTGCAACGGTTCGTTTTTCAGCTAATAAATAGGAATGAGAAAAGCATTCCTATTAAATATATCTTTTACAATATCGAGCTTACTTGAAACAGTAAGCAGGGCTGTGCCCACCGTGAGAACAGATGCTACAAACATCTGTTTTTTTCTTTTGTCTTCTAACCGTGTCGAATTATACACGGTTAAAACTTTCTTCTCAACTCTATTACTTTTCCTATAATAACTACAGGCTTTGATACAATTTCTTCTTTTGAGAAATACATAGGTGGATATTTTGAGTTGTTAGATACAAGCATAATACCATTATCTAGCTTTTGTAGTCTTTTACAAGTAGCATCATCTCCATTTACTAATGCGATAACTGTATCTCCATTATTAGCATCTGACTGTTGTTTAACGATAACAGTATCTCCATCATTTATATCACTCTCCATGCTATCTCCTTTAATACGTAGAGCAAAGAACTCACCTTGACTTTGCCATGAGATAGGTACTTCTTCATAGTCTAATATATCCTCCACGGCAGTAATAGGAATACCAGCAGCAACATTGCCAAGCACTGGTATTCTAAGTGCAGAAGTTTCATTATTATAATTTTCTTCTACTAAATCAGATTTATTTATACCGAAATAGTTTGCCATCATTTCTATTTTATCTATTCTAGGATATGCATTTCCATTTATCCAGTCACTAATAGTTGAATAACTTATATCCAAACTTTCCGATAATTGCATTCTTGAAACATTGTATAATTTTAGATATTTTTTAAGATTTTTACTCATAGTTTTTTTATTACCTAAATTACCCATGTTATCACTCCTTCCATGATTTTATTATACGATATTATCGGAAATAATTCAACTTCTTTTCAAAAAAATACGAAATAATCGAAAATAATGCTTGACATTCCGATTTAATCGTAATATAATAAAGTCATGGAGGTGAGGAAATGATAGCTAACAGAACAAGATTACCTTTAGCTGAATGGAGAAAAAGAAAGTTAAAAATTTCTCAAATAGAAGCTGCAAAATTGTTAGGAGTAAGCAAATACACACTTAGCAATTATGAGAGAGGAATCAGTTTTCCTGATGTACCTATAATTGATAAAATAGAAAACGTGTATGGTATAAAATACGACCAAATTATTTTTTTAACCCAAGTTTACGATTAAATCGTAGATATTTTTTTGAAAGTGTATTACGATTAAATCGTAAAAAGTAAGGAGGAAACAATGGAAACAAACGGAAATGTAATTACTGAATTACCTTTAGTGCTAGATGTTGAATTAAAATACATTGCACAAATGAATGAACTTTTAGAAAGTATAAAAAAGATATGTGATAAACACAATCACATACCTTATATAAAAGAGTTGAAAGTTTCATTAAAATTCAAAGATAATACACTCTAAATCAGAACCGAATATTTCAAATGTAGAGTTATCATAATAGAATTTATAGAAATATTCATCATTAGATAAAGTTTTAAATTCTTCTTTTTTAGTTAACGTGATTTTGTTAGGAATGTTATCTAAAGAAGAAATATAAAACATAGGAATATACTCAATTTGAAATACATTTTTTAATATGATTTTTCGTTTAGTATTATTTTTGAAATAGTAAATATGAATCATATAATTCACCTCCTTTAAGGTAATTATAACATGAAAATTAATAAGGAGATAAGTAAACAATGATTGTTTTAATTTGTATCCTAGCATCATTTATAACAACGTTAACTATGATGATATGGCACTTAAGAAAAATTAATAAGTTATTAACTGTTTTATATACAGAATATTCAAATTTAACATTATCTTTAAAAGAAGAAATTGAACAGTAGGAGGAAACAATGGAAACGGAAGACTTAATAAGAAAATCGAAAAATTTAGATAAAAAACTTAATGAAATGTTTGAGGCTATAGAACAGCAAATTAAAGAATTTATTAATGCTGAACCTGACTTAACATATAAAGAAATGGATACGATACTTGACCGTATTAGACCTTGGATAAGATGTTATGAACAAGAAGTAAAAACGAAGTTAATTGAAATTATCAAAACACATTTGAATAAAGTTATGAATGAGCAAAAAATTTCGTCAGTAAATACTGGAATAAATACTAAGGAGGAAACAATGGAAATTAAAAACACTATACCTGATTTTAGTAAATTTAGTAATGAAGAACTTTTTAAATGTTTATGGAATATAAAAGTGCAATTACCTAAATATACATGGCAAGACTATATAGAAAACATTGATAAGATGTTTTTAAGTAGAGAAGTGCTATATAAACGAAACATTGAGTTTGAAATAAAAGTAAAGTAAGGCACAAAAAAGTACCTTACCTTATAAAAATTATTCAATAACTTCAGAAGAAAAATCGTTAACATTATCGTTTTCAATATCTTTGTGAATTTGTTCGTAAATAGTATTGTATCTTTCGACGACATTATATTCAGATACTTTACCATCATTGATATATTTTTCGATAATTTTTAACGTTAGAACTTCTGTTAGTTCTTTAGTATTCATAAATAATTACCTCCTATATTACTTAGCAAATGAGCCTGTAAGGTAATTATAACATGAAAATTAATAAGGAGATAAGGAAATGGAAACACAAGTAGTAGTGAAAGTGAAACCTAGTATTGAATTATCTGATAGAGCAATAGCTAACTTAGAGAAATTCTTTACTAAACTATTTAGAGAACAACCTGAGTTGTTTTTAGAACAACAGGAAAGAAAAGGAGCTTAACAATGAATAGAGTTAAACAACGTAAATTTAACAACCTGTACTGGACTTATGCAGTCGTAACAATTTGCATGCTAGTATTGAGTTCTTTTGAATGGAGAACTATTTTAGGAGCATTCCTAATTATAACTGGCATTACATTTTATGGTTTTGATGAACGAGGGGAATTTGCATTTCCTGATATGGAGGAAGAAGATGAGTAAAAAACATTATGATTATGTAGACAAAATTATTGATTGGGCAGATGAAAGAGGTTTAAACAAAGTAGAAATTTTACCTATGCAACTTGAGAAATCAAGAGAAGAAAATGCAGAATTAACACAAGCTATCACTAAATATGAGTTAGGCAATAAAGATGCGATAGTAGAAATAAAAGATGCTATTGGAGATATTTATGTTACTTTAGTAGTCGCATTAAAATTATTAAAACGAAGAGATAGTGTAATTAAACTTTTCAGAGGTATTGTTTTATGGTATTCACATGATGAATTAGATACTGATTGGAACTGTTTTTCAGAACTACTTAGAACAACAGATACTGATTTATATAAAACTTTTATTAAAGAAGAAAAAATAGAAATAGAAATGTTTAGAATGATGATAAGTTATGTGAATTTACTTGATATTATCGCTAAAAAGTACGATTTGGAGTTAGTAGAATGTGTTGACTATGCTTATAATCAAATCAAAAATCGTACTGGAAAAATGATTGATGGAAGTTTTGTAAAGGATAAATAAGGGGTAGGAAATGACTATAGAGAATATTAATAAACCGAACCCCCAACACTATAAAGTAGAACTAAAAAACGTACCTGCAGTTATCAACGGACAAGAGGTTGTAGTAGATAGCATACAGCTTGAAACAAGACATATTTTAAAAGATGTAGTAAATGATGCTAATATGACTCACGAGCAAGCAGCATGGTACTGGAGTGTTGGTAAAAGGTATTTTAGATTATGTAAGAAACATGATGAACCAACAACTGATATTAAGAAGATAATACAAGAATCAACATTCTTGATTAGTTCACTATTAGGTAAAGAGTATAAAGCACAACTATTAGATGAACAAGGAAATGATTTATTAAACGAAAGAAAAGAGGATAAATAAGATGGAAATTAGAATTGATGAAAGATTAGTAGATGTATTTAATGAAGTTACAGAAAAAAGTGAACGTGCTTTTAAAGGAGAAAAGAATTTAGAGAAAGCTATAAATAGTCATTTAGCAGAGTACTTTAGTTTTATTTTAAGTGAAAATGATGGTTTTTTAACTGAAGAATCAGAAGAAAAATTAATGAACTTTATTGTAGAAGACATTAATAAAGATGATAAAGTATCACCATTAGATAAACTTATAGTGAATTTAATGATTAAAGCTACAAAGAAAAAATAAAGAAAAGAGGATAAATAAGATGGAAATTAGAATTGATGAAAGATTAGTAAGTATATTCAACCAAGTAGTAAAAACAGATGAAGTATTTTTCGGTGGAGAAAAGAATTTAGAAAAAGCTATCAATATACAATTAATGGAGTTCTTTTGTTATCTTGCTAATGAACACGACGTATTAACTGAAGAATCAGATGATAAATTATTTGAATATGTTGCTGAATATAAATTAAAAAATGATGAAGAAGTTGAAGAAGCAAAATTAAAGAGAATGATAAGCAAATTGATGGCTAGAGTTACTAGAATGACAGGAAGATAAAAGGAGAGTTATATAAATGGAAAATAGAATTGATACACAAGATGCTAGTGTTTTTAAAAATTTAAAAATCGAAGGTAATACTCATAAAATACTTGAGAAATTATGTAAACGTTTAGGTGTGAACATTTATACTATGGCTAACTTTATGTTGACTAAAGGAATTATATCGTTTTTAGAAGAAACAGAAGATAAAGGTACGTTTTCAGAAGATGAAATGTTGCATATTTATGGTATGGATAGTTCTTTAGAAATAATACTATCAGATGAGATGAGAAAACATGCACTTAGAAAAATGATTGAGGGTATGCTTGAAGTTTTAAATTAGGAGTAATCGTTATGAATATACCGAATTTTAGAGCTTATGTTGATAATAAGATTTATAGCGTGGTAGGTTGGAACGGAAGTTTTATTATTTTGAGTAGAAAGTTTGAAAGTAAGTATGTTCAATCTATTAATGTTAAAAGAAAAGATGTAATTATCATGCAAGGTAGTGGCATTGAAGATAGAAAAGGTAATGAAATTTTTAATGGAGATATTGTTATAAATTCTGATAAAGATATTGGAATTGTTAGATTTAAAGATGGAGCTTTTGAAGTCGATTTTAAAGAATATATCCCTGCTTTATTAGGTTTAATAAATGATGATTTAGAAATAATTGGGAATGTTTATAAAAATAAAAAATTACTAGATAAAGTTATAGATAAAAATAAAAGTGTAATTTGTTTAAATAAAATTGAAAAAAGAATTGCTAAAAAAAGGAAAAGAACGTCTAAAAAGACGTTCAAGTGATTAATTAAATTATATCCTATTTGCTTAATAAAAGCAAGAGAGAGGATAAAAGGAGGTGCTGGGAATGCTATTATTTGATGAACAACCTATTGTGTTTGATAGAACGTTAGCAAGAGAAATAGGAGATAGACATGCTACTATGCTGCAACGTATTCATTATTGGGTAGAAATAAATAGGAAAAATGCTAATAAACACGCTTTTAAATGTGGACATTATTGGACTTATAAGTCAATAGAGAGATGGCATGCAGAAGATTTTGATTATTTATCACTATCTACAGTTAGAAGAACTTTTGAAGATTTAATCAAAGATGGTTATTTAATAACTGGAGAATATAATAAGTTACGTTCTGATAGAACAAAGTGGTATAGAGTTAACAAAGAAAAAATTGAAGAACTTTATAATAAAATACAAGAAAAAAAGCAAATGTTAAATAATGCAAATGCAAATACTCAAAATGAACAAGTGCAATTATCCAAAATGGAATGTTCAGAGATGTTCAAAATGGACGAACCATTACATAAGAATAATATAAGAATAAATAATATGAATAATATATCATATCATTCATCAAGTAATAATATTATATATAGCGAATCTGAACAAGTGACTGATGAACGATTGAATGATAAAGAAAATAAAAATATTAGTTCTAGAGAAAAATACAATAGACAATATTTTAAAGATAGCTTTGGTTATAACCGAGTCAGTAAAGATGAACAAGAGGAAATCGATAAATGGATAGACTATGCAGTTGATATATGTTTAAAAGTACCTAGTGAAATGGTTCACATAGGTAAATTAAATGTTACAGCAGGAGAGCTTAGAGATAGATTATTAGAATTAAGGTATGAACATATTAATTATTTGTTATGCAAAATAAATCCTGATATTAAAATCTCTAATCATAGGAATTATATGTTATCTATCATGTTTAATGCGAAAGAACAATATGAGAGCAAATTATCAACCAGCAGCAAACCAGTAAGTAAATCTTACAACAGTAAATATGTTGCTCCTACACCTGAATACCTAGAGAAAAGAATTAATAATCGTGGTAAGACTGGAGAGAGAGTAATAACTCAAGAGGATGAAGATGCTTATGCTGAACTAATGAAAGAGTTAAGTAAAGTTGAGTAAAGTTGAGTAAAGGGAAAGAACAAGAAGACGTACAGTGATAATTTTCAATAACGGAGGTTATCAATGGAGTTTGTAGAACCACTTAGAACTCAAGAAGAATTAGATGCTATGTATTATTACTTTAAAAATAGAAGTGAGCGTGACTTTTTACTTTTTTATATGGGGATAAATGTAGCTTTTAGAATAAGTGATTTATTAAAGTTTAAGGTAGGAGATGTTAGAGGACGCGACAAGATAAAAAGACGTGAAATGAAAACTGGGAAAATGAGAGAAATTGATGTATTACCTCAATTAAAGGATGTATTAGATGAATATTGTGAAGGTAAAGATGATGAGGAATATTTGTTTAAATCGACACGATATAAGAACTCTAATCGTCCTATTACAAGAACTCAAGCCTATAGAATAATAAGAGCAGGTGCGAAAGAATGTGGTATAAGGTTTATTGGTACACATAGTTTTAGAAAAACTTTTGGCTATCATTATTACAAAGATACGAAAGATATAGTAACGTTGATGCAATTATTTAACCACACTGACCCTAGTATTACTTTGCGATATGTTGGAATAGAACGAGATGAAACAAGTAAAAAATTAAGAAAATGGGGAGGTGTAATGTAACCTCACTTTAAAAATAAGAGTAATATGTATCATAAAAGAGGAATGTTACTTCATTATTTTAAGAATGCACTCTAAATACTGGTAGTAATAACGTTTCTCTAGTTTCAATGTATGTGTCACTTTATAAGATATGATACATATATATTTAATAAATCAGTCAGTCAATCAGTCAATCAATCATAAAAAACAAAGGAGAATTAGTAAATGATTAACAGTGTAATTTTAACTGGAAGGTTAACAAAAAATATAGATTTAAGACAAACAAGTACAGGAAAAGCAATGACTTATTTTACTTTGGCAGTAAATAGAGTTTTTAAAAATGAACAAGGAGTTAGTGATGCAGATTTTGTTACTTGTGTAGCTTTCGGTGTACAAGCAGAGAATATGGCAAGATATTTAACTCAAGGAAGTTTAATAGGTGTAGAAGGTAGAATTTCTACAAGGAATTTCCAAGGTAATGATGGCAAGACTGTTTATGTTACAGAGGTAATTGCTGGGAATGTATCTTTCTTAGAAACTAAAAAGCAGCAAACTAATACTAATCAATCGTTAGGGATGCAAAACTATCAACAGCAGAACAATTCTAATTTTAACGTTGATAATAGTGGTTTTGATTTTACAGGTTTTGAAGATATTATTAATCCATTTCAAGGAAACTAATGGAGAAAATTTAGAATGTATGAATCTATATCGACAATTAAGAAAATATTAAGTGGAGAACATTATTATTTTAAAAATGTATGGAGAGTAACCGTTGAATACAAAGATAAACTTTATAACTTTGATAAAGATAAAATCACTAATTTGAATGATTTGCAAGGAGTAAAATCTATACCTATAGAGTTTTTAAATTCTAGCACGGAAGTATATGTATGTAGATTAGAACTTAAAGAAGAGGAAGAAAATAATGAAGACTAAAACAGATGCTAATGTTACAGATAAACTTGCTAATCTAACGGAAAGTCAATCGTATATGGCAGTTGAGTTTGAGAAGATGCAAGAGGAGATGAGAATCTTAAAAGAGTTGATGTTTCATCTTCAAAATAACTTTAGAGCAACGAAAAAAGAGTATAATTGGTTGTTTGCTAGCAGGTTAGATATGGTGGATAAAAGCATAGACAAAGTAAAACTAATGTTGATAGTATGGTTTATTTTTACACTTGTAACAACAGTATTAGGTGCAATATATCAAAAGTAAAGGAGGATATGCTAATGGGAAATTATCAAGGTATAGAGTGGTATTATCTACCTAGTGAAGAAGAACTAGAAGAGAAAAAACAGTCTACTATGAGTAGAAAATATGAAGGATATATTTACGAACAAAATTGTTATTTTGGTGGTTGGCAAACTAAATATCGTTTTGAAAATGGATATGGTGCTAGTGTAATTAATCGTAATGGCAGTTATGGACTTGAGTTAGGAGTTTTATATGATGGAAAGTTAGATTATAGTACCCCTATCACTTCTGATGTAGTAGGTTTTATTGAGAATGAAGAAGAGTTAGATGAATTTTTACAGCAAATTAAGGAGTTATGATGGGAAGACTAGAAAAGATATTAATTATACTTTGCTGTATCGTAGCTGTATTCACGTTAGGAGTGTTTGTAGGTGGTTATACAGCAGATAAGAAGATAGAAGAACTTGCTGCTCATAATACAGCACAATATCAAACTATACAGCAGCAAAAGGAACGTATTAGACAATTACAATTACTTAAACAATATAAGGAGATTTACGGATAATGGAAATGATAAAAAGAAATGTATTTGGAAGTGGTACTAGTGTGTTTAGAAATTATGATAAGTTGAGACGTAAACAAGAGTTCGAGTTATTAAAAGATGTTTGTAAGTATGAATATGGAATTGATAATGTTTATGAAAATTGTTTTGAAATTCCTATATTCAATAGAGGTAAAAAAAAGATTTTCGCCATACAAATGCAAAATAATCAAGATAAATTTAGAGTTGCTATATATTTTAAAAATAGTCATATGTTAAATAGGTATAGTAAAAGTCATGGAGAATACACTAGTTATACACTTACATTAAGTGAAACAAATATCGTTATGAATAGATTTATAGAAAGTATGGCTGACTTCTTAGGTAATTACGACTTATATTTTATTGAAACTACAGAAGAAGAATTAGATGAAACGTTTTTTGAAACAGAAGAAACGTATGACAAACTGAAAAGAGGTATATATTAATGAGTAAATTTATAAAAAAAATAGAAAAAGAATTGATGATTATTAGTTATAAAGGTGATTTTAGTAAAGATGATGTAGTTAATGAACACAATAAAGAAATGGAAAAATACAAAGAAGACGGTTGGGATGCTAATATAGAAAAAATAATCATTTTTGAAGATGGTTTAACTGAGTTAATTATAACACTTAAAAAAGATGGAGATGTAGTTCTATATAAAGATTAAATATATAGGAGGATAAATAATGAAGATTGAAGATGTAGAAAAAGCTGATAATTTAATAAGAAAACTAAAAAAGGTAGATGATTTATTAAAAAAATCACAACTTACTGGATATTATGTTGAAGTGAGTTTAGCAGATGAAAATATTTATTTAAACCAAGGAGGAAAACAAAAAATTTTAGAAACAGTAAAGGAAATTAGAAAAGATATAATTCAAGAATTAGAGAAGATGGGAGTAGAAATATAATGATGAAAAATTTAAAATATGTAGCAAAGATAGAACAAAGTATAGATATTCTACAGGATGGAATCAACGATTTTATCGTTAATAATCTAGAGCAAAATGAATATATTATTGATATTAAAATGGTTAAAGTAGGAGAAACTGAATACCCTGGAGATTATAGTAATTTTAATTGTAAAAATAAAGATTATGATATGGTAGCATATTTATTTATAGGAGAGAAATAATGAATTTTAGAGAAATAAGAAAAGCCAACGACTTAATAGATGAATTAAAAAAAATTGATAGTTTTATAATAGATGTTCAATCTCCTGTAAGAACTTTAAAGATATGCACCAAGTTTAACGAAGTAACATTAGATGGAGAACATAGAATTAAAGTTATACAAGTAATATTAGGAATTAGAGGCGAATTAGCTAGAGAATTAAAAGAATTAGGTGTAACGGAGGAGTAATGATGAAACGACCGAAAGCATATATTAAAGGTTTAGATATAGTGCTACCTGCAGAAGTTATTAATTACCATGAAAAAACAGTAGAAGTGTATTTTAATGATAATGCAGATAATGTACCTTATGATTTTGATGAAGTTGAATTTATTTGGGGTACAGGTTTTAAAGATAAAAACGGAAAAGAAATTGAAAGTGGAGATATTGTGAAAACAGAGTTTGAAGATGTTTTTTCTATAAAATTTAATAATGTTTATGGTTTTTGTGCAATTAAAGACGATATTAGACGTTACTTTGCAGAAGAAGAATTAGAGTATGAACTTAGAGAAACATTATCAAAAACAGAAGTAATTGGTAATATTTACGAAAATAAAGAGCTATTGGAGGAATAAATGATGAAAAAACAAAAACTAGGTTTAGTATTAACAGAGTATGAATTAAAGGTACTTAAACGTGCTTTTAAAGAGTATCAAGAACGATATGGATATAGTGGAATGGATAGAAAATTAGGTATTAAACTAGATATTTTAAGTGATTTAAAGAACGAGGAAAATATAAAATATAAAAAAGAACTTATTAGAGATAATGAGAATAGAATTGAATACGACTGGTATATAAAAGAAAAACATGGAGAAGGTATGAATTGTACTATGTTTAGAGTGGAGGAATAATGATGAAACAACCAAAAGCATTTATTATAGACTTAGGAATAGTAGCAGAAGTAACGAAAATAAATTATTCTGATAAAGAAGTAGAAGTATATAACAAACATAATGCAGCTTTTGATGACCCGTCAACTGGTTTTGATTTTTATTCTTTTGATGAAGTGGTTTTCATGGAGAATACTGGTTTTAAAGATAGAAACGGAACTGATATACATGTAGGTGATATTGTGATGGATGATGATATTACTGATTTATATTTGATTAAAAAGCACATATTTTATCACGCTTACACAACGGAAGATGTAGACGGAGAATCCTTTTTTAATTCACATTGGAGTAAAGATGTTGAAGTTATAGGTAACATTTACGAAAACAAAGATTTAATGGAGGAATAAAGATGAAATGGAATAAATTAACTGTAATAGAGCTAACTAAAGAAGAACAAGAAGAGTATGGTTATGAAAGGTTATGGTATGGACCGATACCTGAACTTGATGAAGAAGTACTAGTAACTTTTCCTTTGTCTTCAGGAAAGTTTGTTGATACCTTTATCGATACGTGGGTAGAATTTGAAGTGGGAGTAGTTTTTGAAAATACTGATAATGATGTTATATACTGGATGGAATTACCAAAATATAACGGAGAATTAGACAATTAGGAGGAATAAAATGAGTAGAATTATAAAAATGGTAGATGAGATTAAGGAATATTACAATTTAAACGATACATTATTAGCTAGTGATTTAGGTATTATGCAGCAAACTATACGTGGCTGGAGAGATGGTAGACAACCTACTTTACCTAACTATAATAAAGTTAAAGCTATGTATGATAAGATGCAGCAGGAAGCAGTAGATAATTCTATAGTACAACGTTTTGAAGCATTGGAAGAGAAGGTAGAGAAGAAGCCTTATGAAGTGGAATTACCAGAGGATATAGAAGAATATATGTTTTTAAATGAAAATGGACGTACTGGAAAAATATATATTATTCATAAAAAATGGGCGGAAGAAGTATATCAACGTGGTTTAGCTTTCAAAAATAGAAAAGAACTTGAACAATACGATAAAGAACGTATATTACTATTTAAATTTCACAAGTGGGCAGAGGAACATAATGGAGAGTGGATACCTAACTGGAATGAAACATCTAAAGCTAAATACTGTGTTGAATATAATAATTATACGGGAGAATTTTTAGTAGATTATTATTCTGGAATACTTACATTTTCAAAACTACCTTATTTCAAATCAGAAGAAATAGCAGAACAATTCATTGAAGAGTTTGGAGAAGAAATTAAAGAGGTGCTTTGCTAATGGATGAATTAATGCAGAAAATAACGGAGAAGTTAAATTTAACGATAGATAAAGCTCCTGAAGTGTATGAAATGTTAAAGTGGCAGTACGTTGTTTATGATACAGTGAATTACATTCATTGCAGTCTATATATATTGCTATTTATAGCAGGTTTTGGAGCAGTATTTTTCATTATGTATATCCTTGATTTTACCAATGAGAAAATAAGCAAAAGAATTATACTATTATCATTTACACCTTTTATAGTGATTATTTTATTAATAATCATATTATATGTGTATAGAAATATTAATGCACCTGATGTGTTGTTTTTAAAAGAAGTATTGAGGTTATAATGATATGTTTTTAGTAGATATTTTAATTTATATATTAAGTATTATATTTTGTTTCTTTGCTATTATATTATCCACGGTTATGTTTGTAACAATTAAAACGTGGTTAGGAATTAGTAAGACTAGAAAAAGATTGGAGAAGAAGAGATGGAAGCAATAATTGATTTTTTAAAAAATGGAATAGCGATAATATTTTATGCAGTAGTATTTATTATCGGTGGTTTAATTTTGTATGGAACTTTAAAAGGACTGGTTAAAGGTATATTTAAGAAGATTTTTAAAGGGAGAGATTAGATGGAATACATAATGGATGGTTTAGAATTAATTGCATTAATGATAATTGGTTCATTACTCACTATAGCATTTTTTGTATTTTCGGAAGTATTCCCTATCATACTAATAAAGTGTGTAAATAAGGTAAAGGAGAAGTTAAATGTTAGAGATAATTAAATATTTGTTAGGAGCGATAGCAATTACATTTTTAGTTGGAGTGCTATCTACATTAGCAACATTCATATATTTTTTATTAAAAGATTATGTAAATAGATTTAAGTAGGAGAAATTAAGTTGAAGTATATTAAGTTTAAAAGAGCTGTGGTAAGTAGATTAGGAACTTACTACAAGAAGGAAAAAGGAGAAAAGAAAGAGGAGCTAGGAGAGGTTTTAAATAGGTTTAAACGTGCTAAGAATCTAATCATAGAGGAAAAGTACTTTGATGTGTTAAGAAGGTATGATTTATATGCTAATAACTTCATAGAGTATTATCTTAATTCAGAGGAAGAAGAAATACATATAGTTAGATTTAGATATGAGATGCTAGATTATATTATGGTTAAAGCTAATAGACAAGTAGCGTCATTTAGAAATCAAATTATATCCGCCCTTAACAATAAGCAAGGACAATGTATTTTACTGAAATACTTGAGAAAGATTGAATACATTCTTGATATTGATTTAAGAAAGTATATTGTTAAAGTTGGAATATTAGATAAGTCTTCTGAATTGAGAGTGTTGACTGATGAAGAAGAATGTGAAGGTATGTACGATATAGCTAGAAGACTTAGTACTAAACACGATATAGGTTATAAATTATCGTATGTAGATAGAAGTTTTGTTATTGATAAGTACAATATCCCTCTTGAGTTATATTGGGATAAAGGTTGTGTGTATCACAATAACAACATCATAGCAAACTTGTTAATAGGTACGAATAAAGTTGTAGAAAAGATAGTTAGATATTATTATAAACAAACGGAGGAACAAAATGAGATTAAGTAAAGTGTTGTTAGTAGCAGGTGCAGGAGTATTAGTTTACAAAGTATTAAGTCGTGTGAAGATAGTTAAAGTTGATTTTCCTGAAGAATTACCACGTGAGTTCGCATTGGCAACAGAAATCATAGGAGAAGTATATGGAGAAGAACTTGCAAAAGGTTTTGAAAAAGTAATGAAAGATAATGAAAGTAAAACAAAAATGAGTATAAATGAAAAAGCAGTAGAATTAGCTAGAGAACGACCAATAAGCATCCAAGAAGCTAATCATGAAGTAGCTAGTGAAGTTCGAGGAATTACTGACAAGGCAAAGAAGTTAATCGAAGAATACCATGAGAACTACAGAGAAGTTACTGTTTAATTTTAATGAGATACTAGGTATATGCATAGTGTATATGGTATAATATATATGTTAAATCTTTTTTTGTATATATACTTTAGTTCATATAATCATCTCCTGTTAATGCAGGAGATTTTTTTAATGAGATGCTAGGTGTTTAGCTCCTACATATGATATAATATATTTATAAATCTTTCTTTAATTTTATAATTTTATTTGGTATCGATATATGTATTCTTTTTCCGCTTAAGAATCATATTCACTATTAAGAAACACACTTGCTCCCTAGTGTGTTTTCTTTTTTTCTACCGTTTTCTAGGTATTTCATACCTTGTCATGGTATAATATATTCATAAGCTGGTGGGGTACTCTTTTGGCATTAAAACTAATACGTTCGGTCAGTATTAAGCTCCTTTCATAGTATATCTTAGTCATGTTGTAGTAAACTTTGCGATTTTTATACCCCCCAGTACTATCTTTGTAAGCTAAACTTAGAAAAAAATCCCCCCTTTTCGATTTTTAGAGTCGAGATTTTCCAGGAAATTTAAGAACTTATTTATTTTGGTGGTTTTTGAAAAATACTTTTTTAGCGAGGTATGAGTTTGGCATATAAAAATAGAAATGAAGATAAATGGGTAAATTATCTTCTTAAAAATGAAAATCGTGTAAAAAATAGACTTAACTTGTATTTGCTTACTGAAAATGAAGGTACAAGCGATAATCTAGGAGTAACTACTAGCAAAACTGGTAGAGAAACAGAGGATAAACTTATTAGGAAGATAACTAATAAGAATTACATATTCAGAAAGCGTTGCTTACAATGTTTAGAGGACTATTTCAATGAGTGTTCTCACTTAGAACAAGACATATGGACTCTACACTATAGAGCAGGATATTCTCCTGAAAGAGTAGGGTATGAAGTTCATTATGGCAAAAGCACTATCTATAATTATTTAAAGTCAATTAAAGCAGAGTTGACTTTAAGAATACGTAAGATAGAGCAAGAAGTGTATCAAGTTGACAAATAGTCAACCCTCCTTATTTAATTATTATTTTTTTCTTACTGATAGAGATGTTTGGCATAACATTGGTTTTCTTCAATAAGAGTTAGTTTAAAAAGCTAACTCTTTTTTATTTTGTCTTAATAACAAAAAAGCTATCAAATGAATTGATAACTGAACTGAATTATTTTTTTTATTTTTTTTTCATCATCATATATATACCCCCAAAATAAGGAGGTTTTTTTCCTGCAGCGAGCAAGGGGCTAAGTGAAAATCGGTTGAAATTTTCGGACAAACTTTTCTTAATTTCATGTGAAAATATATAGTTTGTTTAAGGTTATAGAAATCATAAAATATGTATATGATTTTAGAATGAAAAACAACGTTAAATATGGATTTTATCTATATAATGGAAGAAAAATTTTAATAGTGGTCGTAAACGTTGTTGTAATAATATTTCTAATATAATTTTAAAATAATTTGAAAAAAAAAGTAAATATTCTATTGACGTACGTACCGAAATATGTTATTATATATATGTGAGTTAGTTAAGACTTACATTTTAAGGGTTTCGCTACTTTAGAATTTATTTCTAAGGGGGTGGAAAGTAATGAGTGATATTTTAAATAATATTATTTTGATTTTAATTATCGTTGATAAAACTATAGTTATTATTGAAAAAATAAAAAAGTCTAGTGCCGACTACACTAGACAAAAATAGAATTCATTCTTTAAGTGGACGTGTTCCCTCACGTCCCACCTTTTAAGATTATTATATCATAGAAAAACGAAAAATGAAAGGAGTTTTTTAAAAATGGAAATATACGGGACAATAAAAAATAGAAATACAAATAGTGATGAATACTATTGTAATAATATATATAGTTTGATTGATATATGTGAAAATTTTGAAAACGAACAAAAAGATATAAAAAAACTTTATCAAATAGAATTATTATTCCCTTTAACGGATGAATATTTCACAATATCAGATTTTCAAAAAGATTACAATATAAAAAATGTTAGTGAAGCACTAAAGAAAATAACTGAAAATAGTAAAAGTTCGTATTGTAAGATTTTTAATTTTAGCAACAAAAACGAATTAAAAACATGGTTAAATAAAGTATTAAGTTAATAAGAGGTTATAAAATGAGTGAAAAAGAAGTAAAAGATAAACGATTAATGAGAAATATAAAAGATAGAGAACGTTACGCAAATAGCGAAGAATTTAGAAAAAAAAATGCTTATAAGCGTTCGAAAAGTGAAGCTAAAAGATTTGTTACTAAATTAGGCACAGAGGAAGATTTGAAAGACTTAAAAACCTTATTAGATAAGCGTTTAGAAGAATTTTAAAAAATAATAAAACTTTTTTTTAAAAACACTTTACAAACGTGCGAACGTATGATATACTATAAGTACAAGGTAAGATAAAGAAATAAAAAAAGCGATAGAGTTCACAAGCGCCAACTTAATCAACTCTATCACTGGAAAGAATTTAATAAAAGATAGAAAAATTCTAACCTTTTTAAAAAATTCATATTTCTATTTTACCACAAAATTAAAATAAAACAAGAGGTAAAAAAGATGAAAATTTATATGAAAAAAACGAATTATGAAAAAGTTAACGGTAAATGGATTGTTACTAAAAAATATGATGAAGTAGAAATATCTGAAGAGCGTTACAACCATTTAAAAGATGAAAAATTAAGAGGTGACCGTCGAACATTTGAATATTATTACGAATTTGGTGGAAAAATGATGGTTAAATTATCATCAACTGAACCTATTTATAGAGAGATAAAAAGCGTTAGGGAATTTAGATTTGAAAAATAAGGGAGGAAAAAGAAAATGAAAACTGTATTAGAATTTACAAGAGATTTGTTATTAGAAAAATTAGAAAATAAAAAATATAGCGACTTACCAGCTAACAACGTGAATAAAATTTTAATAAACTTATTATCAAGGGAATTTAGAAACGCTAGTTTAGAAATAGATAATATAGAAAGTTTTGTTAAAAGTAATATTGATGAAATAGATGAATTTATAGAAAATATACTAGATGAAAGTTTAGTAAATTCATCAAGATACAATTTTAAATATACTGATGTAAATGATTATGATGAAACATTATTTAATTTAATTTTAGAGATGGCAGAATATTTAATTGTAGAAAGTCTTTTAGGTACGTACAGTATAGATAACTTATATAGTATTAAATTTTCAGAAAATGAAAAAAATACAGTGTATAGTAAAATAAAAGATTTTTTAAAAAAAGATAAAAGAAAAGTGTTAAATTTAGAGGATGAATATTAAGAGGTGTTTAAAATGGAAAATGAAAAATTAAAAGAATTAATTAAAAACGGTAATGAGTATGGAAATAAAATATTTGAATTATGGAATAGTAAAAGTCGATTCAATGCATCGTATAAAAATTATGAGAGAATTAAAAAAAATGGCATACAGCCAAATGAAAGATTTTTAGTAAATAGAGAAAAGAAAATAACTTGTGTTGTTCATTCTCAACGTGGATATATTACAAAATATTTCTTTTGGGGTGAAAGATACATCACAGAGGAAACAGCAAGAAAAAAATGTAATTTTGTAGGTAAAGAATAAATTGACAATTATTAAATTAAAATATAAAATTAAATAAAGTGAGGTAAAGAAAATGAAAACTAGATATAATTTAAAATTTAAGTGGAATGATGAAAAACTTGTAATGAATGATAAGGATTTAAAAGAAATAAGTTATATTATTTATTCTAGTGTTGATTGTAAAATCAGAGATGTTGAAACTGAATTTATAGAAAGTAAAATTAAAAATGATGGTGTAGTACTAAATTATAGAAACTTTAATGAGTATCACTCAAGTTTAGCGGAGAACGATTATAAAGTAATATTAGATACTTATTTTAAAAATAACAACATTGAGTATCAACTAACTAAAATTGAATTAGATTAATTTCAAGCGTGGTTAAATTGCCACGCTTTTTTATTTTGTCTTTTTTTAAAATCCGATCGAAATAGTAAACAAATTAGTTTGCTAATATAAACGTTAAACCTTTGTACTTTTTGGAAATTTTGGAAACTATAATATTATTATCAGAAGTATAGCGAAAAAAATCCGGGAGGTTAATTATTTGAAATTGAAAACCTGTACTTATTGCCGCAAGATTCACGGCACAGAAATTAATTGCATGGCAAAACGTGGTTATTACCGTGATAAGAATTCACGCTATGAAAAGGATAAAGACTACACAAGGTTTATTAAATCAAAACAATGGTTCAACAAAAGTCAAGAGATTAAATTGCTAGATTCTCATTGTTGCTTAGTTTGTAAATCGTTAGGAATAATCAGTCCAGTATATTTAGAAGTGCATCACATCATTAAGTTTAGGAATGATTCAAGTTTAAGATTAGATAATGATAACTTGATAACGTTATGCATTGCACATCACAAGCAAGCTGACAACAACAAGATAAGTATTAATGAATTGCATAGACTTATTAAACTATATAGAGATAGTACAGAACACAATAATATACTATTGTTATAGCGTGTTACTCTTACCATATATACCTATACTACCTTACTACCAACGTACCATATAGGTATACATATCAATCTAATAATAGTATTGTATGATATGTATATAGTATATGTATGTATAGTATATAGATATGATATGTATATATGTATATGATATAGATATGTATATGATATGTATATACTAATGATATAGTATTAATATATATTATTGATTTGAATTAAATAAAATAATAATTAATATTAATTAATTGATTAAATGATTGATTGATTAAATTAATAATGTAAAGCATGGCAAAGCCTAACAGGTGCTTATGGTATGCTTTTTTATTATGTTCAGATAATATGTAAATAGTAACAAATCCCATTTTTTAAGAAAACAGCCCCCCCTCAAAAAATAACAAAATTTAGGTGTTTCTCTTAGACCAACCTGCCCTCATTCATTCCCAATGGCAGAGAGTTGCTAACCATTATTGGAAAATTTGGGCAAAAAAAATAGGCTTTCCTTTTAATTTTCGGAAAACCTCTAATGTATGCTAAACTCTTTCGTTACAGTAATTATAAGCGATTTAAAATAAAAAGTCAAGAGGAGAATTGCAGATGAAAAAAACGACAAAAAAGGAAGCAAAAAAAGAGCAAGGAATGGGTAGAAAAATCAGTCAAAAATTTTTTGTACCATCAAAAGAATATAAAGACAATAGAAAAAAATTGTTTACTGCTGTAGAGAATTTATCTATAGGAGATAGAATGTTATTTTATGAATTATTTGAGATATTTGAAACTCATGTAGGTATCTGTAAACAATTAATTAAAGAAATTAAAGGTGATGGAGTAATTATCGAAAAAGAATACGTAAAAGGACGACCAACAATAGTAGCACATCCAGCAATAACTAACTATAATGCATCTACAAAAGCAATGAACACAACTGCTTCTCAATTATCTAAATTATTTGATAAGTTAGGAGAGAGTGATAAAGCAGGAATTGACTTAAAAGAAATTTTAGGTAAAGGTTCAGAGTAATGTTAGTAGAAAAATCTATTAAATATGCTAAAGATGTAATAGCAGGAAAAGAAGTAACTACTAATGAAGTTAAATGGGAATGTCAACGTTTCTTAGATTTACTAAAAGAACAGAAAAAGAAAAGCTGCAAGTATTATTTTGATGAAGAAAAACTAGAAACTATTGATAATCTACTTAAAGTAATGACAATGGCAACTGGTGTAGATGGTATCAGAGGACAAAGTGTAAATGAAACACTAGCACCGTTTCAATGTTTCTTCATAGCGAATGTATTTGGATGGAGATTTAAAGCAAAGAAAAAAGTATTTAAATATCGTGAAATAACATTATTCATACCACGTAAGAATGCTAAAACATTTACTTGTGCATTAATTTTCTTAATTCTAATGCTTACAGAGGAAGACTATTCAGAGTTCTATTCAATATGTATTGATAGGGAGTTATCAGGGGAGGTTAAAAAGGCTATTGTTCAATTAATAGAGAACAGTCCAGCTTTACAACCTTATTTCAAGTTAACTTCTACACTAGCAGGAAAAATTACCTGTACATTAAATAAAAATACATATCAAGCAAGGACTGCTGTAGCAAATAGTAATAACGCTATCCGTCCTGCTGCATTTATTGCAGATGAAGTTGGTGCATTTAAGACTAAAGATAACATCAAAGCAATGGAATCAGGACAATTAAACGTAACCAACCCTCTAATGTTTAAAATCACTACTGCTTATGCAGAAGATAAGAGTATCATGCTAGAAGAACTTGATTATCTTAAAAAGATATATGCAGGAACTGAAAAGGATGAACGATTATTTGCTTTACTTTATTATGCAGATGAAGAAAATCTATGGACGGAACACGGTTTACAAATGAGTAACCCTTTACGTATAGAAGATAACTATGAAAGTATTAGACGTATGAGAACAAAAGCATTGAGTGTTGAGAGTGATAGAGCAGAGTATTTAACTAAACATATGAATCACTTCTTACCAACACTAAGTGGAGAAGAATACATTGATATTAATAAAGTCAAAGAGTGTATTGTACCTATGGTTGATTTTAGTGGTAGAGATGTTTATGTAGGTTTAGACTTAGCTTTAAGTACAGATAACTTAGCTGTAAGTATAGCAAGTCTAGATGATGATGGAGAAACTATATTATTAGATAGTTGGGCTTTCATACCTGCAGGAAAAATGGAAGAAAAGAGCAGGAAAGAACGAACTAACTATCGTTCACATATAAGCAGAGGTAATTGCTTTGCTTGTGGAGATGAAGTAGTAGATTATGCTTTCGTAGAGAGCTTTGTAATGGACTTAGAAGAAGAATTAAACTGCAATGTAATGGCAATAGGGTACGATATATGGAATAGTGCAAGCACTGTACAGAAACTAGAAGAAAATGGTTATTTAACGGTTGCTGTTAAGCAACATAGTAGTGTATTACATCCTACAGTTAAATTAGTAGAAGAAAAGATACTGAATAAAGAAATTCAGTTCGAAGACAATCCGTTACTTATCCAAAACTTTCAAAATGCAAGGTTAGTTGAGGATAACAACAGAAATAAATACGTAAATAGAAAGAAAAGCACTGGAAAAATAGATATGTTGATGTCTACATTCAGTGCTGTTCATTTATTAACAGAAAATGAAATATTAGGTAATACGTTTATAAGTGCTGTTTTATAGTCCTAAATAAGACTTAAAAAGGTTTAATAACGGAGGAAAGGAGGATAATATGGGAATTTTCGGAAACTTATTTACCAGGGAAGTAAAAGAAACGAAACCAGCTTTATTTGAAGAAGTTTTTGGAGTTGCTAGTGATAGAGTTACCATTGATGATGCTTTGGAAATACCTATTGTAAATGCTTGTGTATCAAGAGTTAGTGATGTTATAGCATCTACTGACTTAAAGTTATATAAGAAAACAGATAAAGGTAGAGAAGAAGTAGAGAATGATAATAGGGTAAAACTACTTAATACAAGGGTAGATAATGGTTCAATCAATAGTTTTGAGTTAAAAAAACTAATAGTTAGAGATTATTTCTTAAAAGGACACTGCTATTTCTACATAAAACGTAAAGGAAATACAGTTGAAGATATAGCTTACCTTGAAAATGTAGCAATAAATCATAATCACGACCCTTTCAACAAGGTTTATACAATTCTTGCTTATGATAGGACGTTAAGACCATATGAAACACTTAGAATTACTAGAAATAGTAAAAACGGTATCAAAGGTAAGTCGATAATTGAAGAAACTGGACTACATTTTCTACTGATTATCAAAACAATGGAACGACTTCTAATGGATGCAAAACGAGGTTTCTTACCTAAAGGAATGTTCAAAATGGAGAAAAACATTAAAGATTTAGATAGAATCCGTGATGATATTAAAAAGATGTTAAATGATAACAATAGTGGATATATCTTTATGAATAGTGCTATCCAGTACGAACCTTTAGAGAAGAAAAAGGACGTAGAAAATGAAGCGAAAGCAAATACTTCTGAATTGAATAAAATTGCTGCTATGTTCGGAGTACCTGTAAGTATTATCAACGGTGGAGCGAATGAAGAAGATAAATTTAACTTTATCAACTTTACTATCCTACCTCTACTAGCGAACATAGAATCTAGTTTAAACAGAGATTTACTTACAGAACGTGAACAAGGTAAATACTATTTTGCATTTGATACAAAAGAGTTGCTTAAAGGAAACTTGAAAGAACGTTTTGAAGCGTACCAACTAGCAATTAAAAATAATATTATGAGTATGGACGAAGTACGTGATTTAGAGAATATGCCACGACTTAACTTTGGTTTCTATAAGTTTAATATTGCAGATGCTATGTATTACAGAGATGATGATAACAATATAAATATGTTAGTCAATGTAAATACAAATACTGCTATTGACTTAAATCAAGTACTTAGTACAAAGAGTGAAAATGGTGTAATGGACTTCAATCCGAATCATAGTAAGAGTGTTTTAAACGATAAGAATTTTGGACAAGCAGATAAAGTTGCTATCGGACAAGAAGACACTCAAGATGAAGTTTCAGATGAAGAAGAATCTAAAACACGTCCTAAACAAGACGATAAAAGGTTAAATAAGAAGGGAAAGGAGGTAAAGTAGATGAAAGTTAGAGTTTTGGATAATAAAGCTATTATCAGTGGATATGTTAACGTAGCAGAGCGAATTTCCAAAAGACTAAAAGAAAATGGTACTGAATTTTACGAAAAAGTAAAAGAAGGTGCATTTGGAGATGCTGTAAGACGTAACAACAACATCAAAATTCTCTTAAACCATGACTATCAACGTGAATTAGGTAATACTACTAGCAATTTAACAGTATATGAAGATAGTATCGGTTTATATGCAGAAGCAGAAGTAACTGATGAAGAAGTGGTACAGAAAGCGAGAAACAATGAATTAAGTGGATGGAGCTTTGGTTTTGTACCTTTAAAGGAACATATCAATGAAACATATAGTGATATACCTTTAAGGACTGTAGAAAGTCTTAATTTATATGAAGTGTCTATCTTAGATAACAACCATATACCAGCTTATAATTCAATGAGTTTAAATGTGAGAGATGTTGCTCATGAACCTATTGAGATTAGAAGTTATGAAAATTTAAATATTACAGTGGATGAACCACAAGAGGAGTTGCAGCGTGAAGTTGACAACTCTATTTTTATTGACAAAATAGACGAATTTTTAAAAGAGAGGAACTTATAAAATGAATTTTAAACAATTAATTGAATCAAGAAATGATAAAATCGCAAAATTACAAGCGTTAAAAGAAATTGCTAAAACAAGAGCAATTACAGAAGAAGAAAATACAGAGTTTGAAACTTTAACAGAAGAAATCCGTGCTTTAGACACACGTATTAAAGTGTTGGAAGCAGAAGAAAGAGAACTAGTAGATACAGAGGTAGATAAACTAGACGTATCACAAGAATTACGTGAGTTCTTAAAAAATCCATCAATCTCATTACGTGCTTATGGAACTGGAGCAGGAAACGTATTTAAAGCATCAGATGCAGGTGCTGTTATTCCGAAAACATTATCAGATAAAATCATTGAAAAAATTCTAGCAGAATCTGATATTTTACCAAAATTAACTAAATACTCATTAACTGGAGAGCTTTTAATTCCTAAATTTGATGCTTCTACACTATCAGTTGCATTCTATGATGAGTTTGCAGAAACAGTTGAAAGTAATGCTCAATTCACAAGCATTAAATTAACAACATTCCGTATTTCAGGACTATTAAAAATCTCTAAATCATTAATCAACAACGTGAAATTTGATATTGAATCATTCTTAATTTCAAAAATCGCAGAATCATTCAGATTATTCTTAGAACAATCAGTAGTACAAGGTGCTGTAGGTAAGTTCGATAGTTTATTTACTGCTTCTACTGAAAACACATTAACATTAGCTAAAAAAGATACATACTCAATTAATGATTTAATCGATTTACAAGCTAAATTAAAATCTGTATTTCAATCAAAAGCTGTATTTGTAATGCACAAAGATACATTAACTATCTTACGTAAATTACAAGACAACAATGGACAATACTATGTACTTCCTGATGTAACAAGAGGTTTTGGACAACAAGTGCTTAACACTTCAATCTTAACTACTGACTATGCACCAGCAGGACAAGTATTATATGCAGATTTATCAGCTTATGGACTATCAGCATCAGAAGAAATGAATATCCAAGTGTTAAATGAGAAATTTGCTACTCAACACGCTGTAGGGGTATCAATCCACGGACAATTTGGTGGTAAAATCACTGACGACCAAGCGTTCGCATTACTTAAAAACAAAGAATAGGTAGGTAAGTAAGATTGACTGAAATTTGTTTAGAAGATGTAAAAAGTTATTTAAGAATACTTGATAATTCAGAGGACGGTCAATTAGAGCTTTTGTTAGAGAGTGCTGTTGAGTATATCGTTAGTCACACTGGCTTAAATGAAGGTGTAGTAAGGACTAAAAACGATATACGAACTGCACTACTAGTATTAGTTAGTGACTTCTACTGGAATAGAGATTATCAAACAGGAAATAAATATCATAATAAGTTAGTCGAAAACATTATAGAAAATAATAGAACTAACTTTATAGCATAGGAGGTACTTTATGGTTATTCAAACAGGAATGTTTAATAAGAAAGTTACCTTTATTAAATACACGGTTGTAACTAACTCTTTTGGAGCTAGAGGAAAGCGAGAGGAAACAGAGTTATTTCAAGCGTATGGATATATTAGTAATTTAAGAAATAGTGAGTTTTGGGAAAGTAGACACGGCAATGATAAGAGTAAATTGCGATTGAGAATAAGATTTACACCAAAAGTACTAGAATTAGATACTAAAACGTGTTTTGTAAAGATAGACAATAAAACATGGAACATACTTTCTATTGAGAATGTACTTAATAGAAATAAAGAATACTTGATGTATTTGGAGTTTAAAGATGAGTAACATAGTTAGTGTTGAAATTGAAGATTTTGGCAACTTTGAACAATGGGTAGAAAATTATCCTAGAAAAGTATATATAGTTGCAGAAAAGAGTGGAGTGAAAGCAGGAAGGGAAACTAGAAAAATATTACTCACCACTTCACCTATAAGAAAGCAAAACGGTGGAAAATATGCAAAAGGTTGGAGTGTAAGAAATAAATCTACACTAGCAGGTGGAGTAGATTTTTCTATTCATAATAAAACAAAACCACACTTAGTGCATTTACTAGAAGATGGACACGAGATGTTTCTGTTTGGGAAATATATGAACAAACGTGTACCTGCAAAACCACACTTTGAAGCTGCTAAAAGAAAGGCAGGAGATTTATTTGAACAATATATTGACAAAGGTTTACGAGAGCTTGACTAAAGTAGGTGTACCTGTAGCTTACTTCAATTTTGACAATACAGAAAGCGTAGAAGCTCCGTTTATAATCTTTAGAAACACAAAAAACATAGTTAGTGCAGATAGCGATATTTATTGTTACGAGCATGACTTTAATATAGAGTTCTATCACCACGGAAGTGATGAAGAACTAGTAGAAAAATTTAGAGAAGCGTTGTACGAGATAAAAAAAGTAGTGTTATATGAACAAACACCACTAGACGGAGTTATTTTATTACGTGCAACGTTTAGTTTATTAGAAGATGATATTACACAAAGAATACAAACAATAGAGGAGAATGTAGTAAATGAGTAACAAATATATGTTTAATTTAAAAAATGTTCACTATTCAATCGTTACAGTAGGAGAAAACGGTGCTTTACAACACGGTGCTGTTAAGCGATTAATGGGAACAACAGAGCTTACAATGGAGTTAGAGCAAAGTTCAGAGAAACACTTTTCAGAAGGACTAGTTTACTTTGTAACAACATCAAGTGCAGGTTATAAAGGAGAGTTATCAATTTATAACGTAGATGCAGAGTTTGAGAAAGAAGTATTAGGACTTAAAGAAGATAGTAAAAAAGTTCAGTACGAATCTATGTACGACCAAACAAAAGAAATTGCTTTACTATTTGAAGTAGATGGTAATGAGAAAGAAGAAAGACACTGCTTATTACGTGTTAAATTCTCAAAACCTAAATACGAATACAAAACTACTACTGATAAAGTAGACGTACCTGTATTAAAACTTTCTTATGAAGGACTTTCAAACGAAAAAGGTATCGGACGTATTAAAACGTATAAAGAAACAGACGGAGAAGTTTACAAAAACTGGTTCAAGAGTGTATATGCACTTACTGTAGAAGAATAATAAAGAATAGGAGCTTATTACAATGGAATTAAAAATCGGAAAAAACACTTATCAAACAATACAAGTTACAGGAGATTTTCCTATCAAGTTTTATAAAGAAACAGGATATGATATTTTCGCTTTAGATGCAGATGATTTATCAATCTTAGAAAGATATGAAATCTTATTAAACGTGGCACATACTTTAATCGGTAGAAAAGATACAGTAGAGGAGTTCGCTAGTGAATTTACTATGTCAGATTTAATCGGTGCATATACACCTATTGTTGAGTGCTATATGGAAACTACTGAAGCTAAAGTAGAAGATAAAACAGAAAAAAAGTAACTACAAGAAAGATGACAACCCCACTTTACTTACTTAGATGTAAGCAAGTGGGGTATTCTTATGCAGATTTAAAGGAAATACCTATGAGTGTTATTCAAGGAAGTTTTATTGAACAAGGTAATGACTCATACGATTATCCACTTAAAGCAACTCAAAAAGAAATAAATATGCTTTAAGAAACATTAAATTTTAGAGGAAAGGAGGAAAATTAATGGCACTAGAAGAAAGAGGTAGACGGATAACCTTAAAAGCAGATATATCACAATTAAAAAGTGCATTTAGGCAAGTTAGTACCATTATCAGAGAAAATGGTAGAGAGTTAAGGAAGTTAGGACAAGCGTTAAAACTAGATCCTCATAATATAGAGTTGCTAACTCAAAAACAAAGAGTATTGCAAGACCAGATTTTGCAAACTTCCGTTGCTATTTTTAACTTAAAAGAACAAATGCAAAAACATGTTCAGTTGGGAGAAATCAAAGAATTTAACCAACTTAAAGTAGAAATGGAAAGCACAAGAGCTAGATTAAAAGGTTTAAAAGAAGATTTAAAATCTACTCAAAATACATTAAAAAACTTTTCTAACATTACAGGTTTAATCAAATTAGATAAAGCGTTAGAATCAAGTAGAAGTAATGTAGAACGACTTAATAAGGCTTTAAAACTAGATACAACAAATGTAAGTAATCTAGCTCATAAATTTCTTGAGTTACAGTCACAAGAGGACTCTTTATTAAAGAAAACTCATATACTTATTCAGGACTTAAAACGTATTGACTTTAAAGTGAACCCTCAAGGGTATCGAGAACTAAAATCTAAACTAGAGCAAACGAAAGCAGAAGCAACTCAAGTTAGATTAGAGCTTGATAAGTTAGGTGGAGCAAAATTCAATCCTGTAATCGCACAACTTGAAAAGCTAGATAATGAGATTAAGAAAAGTCGAGAAAGTAGCAAACTACTAAAACAGGCTTTAGATATTAAACCTACTAGCTTAACAAAAAGTATGCACTTAGAAGAAGCACGTACTCAACTAGATAAAACTAGAGAAAAGATAAAACTACTTAAATCAGAACTTTCTAAAGTGAATACTAATGAAAGTAGAGCAGAGTTTATTAAACTGACTAGTAAAATAGCAGAGAGTGAAAAGCACGTTAAAGAATTAATTCATAGCGTAGGAATTTTAAACGCTAGAAAACTAGACGGTGTAAGAGGTAGTTTTAGTGCAATAGGAAGTTCGTTAGATAGCAATGCACAAAAAGTAGCTAACTTTGGAAGAAACTTTACTTTTGGTTATACATTACCTGTAACGTATGGAGCAAAAAAAGTTGTAGATAGCTTTGTAGAAACTGATAATGCTTTAAGACGAGTTGCAGCAGCTGCTTCTGATGGAGTTGGAAGTAAGTTCGCAACAGAGTTTGTAAACATGGAAGAAGCTGCTAGAAAAGCATCAAAAGGAAGTGTGTACAGTATTAGACAAGTTGCTAGTGGTATGGAAGAATTGATTAAAGCTAACTGGAAAGCAACGGATGCTCAAGAGCAAGTAATCAATGTAATGAACCTTGCAAAAGTAGAAGGTATGGAGTTAGCACAAGCAACTGAAATAGTTTCTGATGGTATGGCAGCTTTCGGACTAAAAGCAGAGAAAACTGCAGAATTTACAGATGCACTTACAATGGCTTCTATTAAATCTACTACTAATATTTCTGAAATGGGACTAGCGTTTAAATATGCTGCACCTATAGCAGGAACATTGAATTATTCTATACAAGACCTAGCAACAGGTTTAGCTTTAATGGCAAATAATGGTATTAAAGGTTCAGTAGCAGGTACTTCATTAAGAGGTGGGCTAACCAACTTAGTTAAACCATCAGCAGAAGCAAAAAGAGCTTTAGATGGAATTAATTTTAGTATGGTTGATGCAAACGGAAGTACTAAAAAATTCTTACCTGTAATTCAAGAGTTAAGAGAAAAAACTAAAAACATGACTGAAACTCAAAAACAACAATTTGCAGCAGCTGTATTCGGTAAAACTGCAATGAGTGGATGGTTAGCTATTTTAAATGCATCAGATGACAAAGTTAAAGAATTAACAGACTCTATTAACAACTCAAAAGATGCTACCAAAAACATGGCAGACCAGCTTAATAGTGGTGCAGGTGGTGCGATTGAAAAATTCAAAGCATCATTAAGTAATGCAGCTTATGAAACAGGTAAAGCGTGGGGACCAGCTATTAAATCAGTAGCAGAAGGAGCTACTCAATTATTAAAAGCATTCAATGAGTCAAGTGATGGAACAAAACGTTTTATTACTGGACTGATAGGAATTACTGCAGCTGCAGCACCAGTAACATGGGCGATAGGTAGTTTAATTTCTCCATTTATTAAGTTTAAAAACTTATTATCGACTCTACGAACAGCTAAAACAGTAGCAGAAATGGGAGGAGTTGCTAGTAAAACTGGTTTATTAGCTAGAGCGTTTGCTGCTGTACCTCCACATATGAAACTGTTTGTAGGAGCGACTGCTTTAGTCGGTGGAGGACTATTATATCTAAAAAATAAATACGACCCACTTATGGTTGCTCATAGAAATGCAATAGAAAGTGCAGATAAAGTAGGAGAAGCCTTTAAACGTGTAGGAGAATCAGCAAAAGATTTTGGAGATAAAATTAAACAATCAAGTGATGTATTTGAAAATATTTTTGGAACAACTAATAAATTTTCTGAAAATATAAATAACTTAGCTAATGAAACTAAAACAGGTTTTGATAAGATTAGAAATATTTTATCTAATGCAGCGAATGCTAATAGAGAGATAACTAGACAAGAAGCACAAGATATAAGTGCTAATTATAACGAGTTAGTAAATTCTCTTAATAAACGTGTAGCAGCAGAAAATCAAGGATATAATCAAGTAGTACAAATAGCAAGAAATGCAGCAGCTAATAAAGGAATAACTGATGCAGCGTATGAAACTCAATTTGCTTCTCATATAAGCAAAATAGGAGAAATTCATGAACAATCTAAACAAGGTACTCAAAAATGGTATGATGATTTAGTTGCAATAAATAGTCAGTTACCACCTGAATTACAGTTGAATATGGATAAAATAAATGAAGTATATCAACAAGCGTTAGTTCGTGATAGACAAAATTATAGTCAAAGCACACAAGCTGCTATTCAAGCATATTCTGAAAGGTATCAAATTGAGAATGGCTTTATTTCTGATTTAAGAACTGCAAAATCAGGTATGGAAGAAGTAGAGAAACAACACCAACAACGTATGAAAGAAAATCGTGAAATAGCACGAGGAGATATTCAATTACAACGTACAATGGATGCTCAAGAAGATAAACGTTATTTAGAAGAAAAAGCATGGCACTATAGAGATTTAGAAAGTAAATTTGATGAACATAAAATTAAACACGTAGGACAATGGTTAGCAGCTATCCAAGATAACATCCAAAAAGGTGGAGAGTTGACTGCTAGTCAAGCATCAAACGTGCAAGCCTTTCTTGCTACTATGAACACTCTACCCGAAGAAACTAGAAACAAAATCACACAAGGTTTAAAAGATGCTGGTATTGATATTGATACTTTAGGTGCAAGTTTAGCATCACAAATGCAAAGACACGGAGTAGCTTTAAATAATCAATTTGCTGGTGGTTTATTATCAGAAAAACCAAGTGTAGATAATGCTATTAAAGTAACATTAAATTCTGTTACTGATAGTGTAAATAGAGCTTCTCTATTATCACAAGGACAAAAATTAATGTTAACTGGGCGTGATGGTATCGCAGCAGGGAAACCAGCGGTTGATACTGCTATGAATGCAATAATGGAAGGTGCAAAAAGTAAAGTTCAAAATACTAATATGTCACCAGTTGGACGTGAAAAATCACAACAATTAGGACAAGGTATTAAATCAGCAGACGGGGAAGTATGGAATGCAGCTTCACAAACTGCTAACCATGGTAAAAACGGAGCAGGAAGTGTAAGTTTCACTGGAGTTGGAGCTTCTATGACTATAGGAATGGCAAACGGAGCAAGTAGTCAAAGTGGTACATTATTGAGTACTATGAGAAGTCTTGCAAGTGCAGCGTGGCAAGCAGCAAAAGCAGCATTAGGAATCAACTCACCATCACGTGTATTCAAGCGTGAAATAGGTTACTGGATAGCCCCAGGTATCGCAGAAGGTGTAACATCTAATGCAGGAACTTTATACACTAGTATTAAAGATACAATGCTTAAAGGAGTTGAAACTGCTAAAAACTTCAATTTTTCTGAAAAACTATCAAACATGGTAGACTTCAAAACAGCAGGTAACTATGCAATTCAACATAGTGTATCTCAAAATACATCAGTTATAGAAACATTAAACGTATTAATTAATAAAGTTAACGACTTAGAATTAAGAAGTGATGTTTACTTAGACGGAGATAAAATCGGAAATGCTACTTATAAAAGACACGAGGTAATAGATAGGAGGTTAGGTTTAGTATGATAATTTGGAAGAATGAAACAATGCTACTAGATACAGATACTTATAAACTTAACTTAGGTATCTTAAACTTTGAAGATTATCAAGGAGCAAGTGAGAAACTAGTAAAAACAGAAAGTGTTAGTTTTAATGATGACCATGTGTATCGACCTAAAACTTACAAAGGTTACTCAACTACAATGGATATAGTAGTTAGAGAAACTAAAAGACGTGAATTTATAAACGCTTTAAGACGTGGTAACAGGTTAACATTACCTAAAGAAAAAGGTATGTATAGAGAGTATTATATAGACGGTGCAATTAAAAAAACAATCTATAGTATCGGATATTCAAAATTAACAGTACCTATCACTTTTAAAGCGTTTGTTTATGATAGAAATAAATATACAACTACTGTATCAAGAGGATTGATTAAGACTATTGAAAATACAGGAGATGTATATGCAGAACCTATCTACAAAATAAAAGGTAATGGTACTTTGATATTTACAGTAAATGGAGATAATCACACATTAAAAAATGCACAAGGCGGTTATATCATAAACTGTAGAAACAAAGAACAGAATGTTACTGATTTACAAGGTAATATGAAAAACATTACTAGTGAGTATGTAGGTAACTATACTTTGTTTAATCCTGGAGAGAACAGAGTGCAACTTATACAAGGAGATAGTTTAGAGATAGAAGTGTACTGGAGGAATATAGATTGATAATTAGATTAAATAGTGAAGCAAATTTAGTTAAAGCAACAGAAGTAAAATTAATAAAAACTAGTGATTATCAAGATACTTTGACTTTCAAGTTACCACTAGACGAACAAATCTTTGTAGATGAACTAGTAGGAGTTCGTACTAAAGTAATGAAACAAGATTATCGTGTTAAGGAGATAATCACAAAAGATAGGTTTAAAGATGTTTATTGTGAACACAAGTTCTTTGACTGTAAAAACATTGTTATACCTTTTATAGATGAAGCACATAGAGCAGGAGAATCGTATAATGATTTTTCAAGATATAATAGCTTACAGTCTATAGTTGGACACCTTAACAGGATAATGAGAACAAAAGGAGATACTGAATTTAAGTTCAGTACAGATATTGATAAAAGTGGTGTAGTGGAATGTGATGACACACCACTTTTTGATTTAATTTTCGGAGAAAAAGGTATTTTAAAAACTTTTAATGTAGAGTTGGTTTATGATAATTACAAAGTAAAATTTGTAGAGAAACGACCTAGTAAGAATACTGAAATACTTTTCCATGAAAATAAAAACGTTAGTGAACTGCAAGAAACTATAGATTTTAAAGAGATTATTACAAAATTACACGTAACGTGTAAATACACACCTGATAAAACAGAAGAAGGTAAAGCAGAGAGAGAACGTTTAAGAGCAGAAAAAAGACGTGAACTGTTTAATAAGAGTCAAGAGAAGATTAAAGCACGTGAAGCTAGACAAGCACAAGAGAGAGCTTTAAGAAGACAAAAACAAGAGGAAGCATATCAAGCAAGTAGAACAGCTCCTAAAAAGACTAGAGAGCAAATTCATGCAGAGCATTTACGGAAACAACAAGATACGGAAAACCGTATTTTAACTAATAACGAATCTAGAAGACAAGAACGTGAACGTAAATTTAATGAACGTGAACAACAACGTGTTAGTAAGCAACAGAATAAAGAAGATTTAATCTTTAGAACTGTATTTGTCAGTCCTTTAGTAAGTAGATATGCAAGACCTTACGAAGCAAGTTTAAACTTTCAAAGTAGTGAAATTAATAGTGAAGCTGCATTAATAGCATGGTGTAACGCTAATTTATTTACAGATGAAGACACAAGAGATGTACCATTAAGAAACTTTAGTTTTAAACCTGTAGAGGATGATTATAATGTAGATATTAACGATAGAGCAATGGTTAACTTTACAAGTATAGGAACTACAAAGATAGTACATTGTTGTAAAATTGAGTATGATGCATTACATGATAAGTACTTAAACATTGAGTTCGGAGTACTTAATAAGAGTGCTATAAGAGAAACAATAGGTGCTTTAAATGCGAAAATATCTGAAACTAACTCAAATATTTTACGAACTTACGATATTTTAGATAAAAACTTTGATGATTATGTTCAGAAAGAACTAGAAGCATATTCAGAGTTATTTAATATCGATAAAGGAGAAATAGAAGATACCATTAATCAAGGTTTTGAAGATGCGAAAATAGAAGCAGAAAAAGTTTATGGGAATATCAATACTGATATTGAAAATAAATTAGCTCCTATTAGAGAAGATGTAAGGAATACAGTGGAAGCGTATAACCAACAGTTGCAAGCTACTAAGCAAGAGTTAGAAAAGAATAAAACTGACTCTATAGAGAAGTTAAAAGAATTAACTGATAGAGTGAACAATGTTCAAGATATATCTACCAACCCTACAGTACTAGAGTTGAAACAACAAGTTGCAGAAGCTAAAGAAAGTGGTAATAGTATTAAAAGTAAAGTTACTGAATTGGAAGGTAGTATTACTAGAGAATTTAGTTCTGTTAAATCTAAAACAGAAAATGATTTAAACGTTGTTAAAGCAGAGTTCACAAGAGGTGTAGATGGTTTAACTAGAAAAATTAGTTCTTTAGAAGAATATAAAAATCAAGATGGAAGTAGAACTGAAAGTCTAAAACAGTGGGTACAACGTGATACAGCTAGTCAATTAAGCAGGGAACGTACTGAAATTAATAGAATAGTTGATAGTAAAGGTTACGTTAAAAATACTGAATTTAGTAGTAAGTTCAATGATAATGCACAAGGTATCAATAGGAAACTAGATGCACTTGAAACGTATAAAAATCAAGATGGAACAAGAACTAGTGCATTAAAACAATGGACACAAGATAATACAGCTAGTCAACTAGCTACAGCAAGACGTAGTATTGAAAGTTGGGTAGACAACAAAGGTTATGTAACTACTTCTGTAGTAAATAATAAAGTTCAGGAAACAGCAAATAGCTTTAGTCGTGAGATAAGTAATGTTAGAGAAAGCATACCAACTAGCTTAGGTGGTAGGAATTATATTACTGATAGTAAAAATTTGAAAGCTAAGACGCATTGGGGAAGTAATAAATGGGATGAATCAGTTGATGGTGACACTATTATTTTAACTAAAAAAGATGGTAGCGATAAGACTGGCTTTTGGTTTAATTTAACTGATTTAGTTAAAACTCAATTTCAAAATGAGACGTTAACATGGTCAATAGATATTAAAGCTAGTAGAAATATTACTTTAAATTCAGTTGGCTTTGAAAGTAACGGACAAAAGAGAGTTGATATATCAACTAACTGGACAAGAATTTCTCATACTTTTGTGAATAGATTTTCAAAATTTTATACGTTCACTTTTTATGAACCTACTACTAATTTTAACAACGGAGATAAAATTTATATACGTTTACCTAAATTAGAAAAAGGGAATATTGCTACTGACTGGACACCAGCACCCGAGGACGACCAACAAAGCATCAATGATTTAAACTCATGGAAACAAACAACTACAGGTACTTTAAATACAGTTACTAACACATTAAACGATACTGTAAGACACTCACAACTACAAATTACAGCAGACTCAATAAACTTTGGTTCGAACAAAATTTTCAACGGAAAAAACCTTGCTAGTATGTTGTCAGTAAGTCCTGATAGTATTAAAGCAATTACTGATAAATTAGTAATTTCACCAGCTAATGAGAATTTAGTGCTACCTGAACATAGAGATACTTATATTTTAAACGTTAGAAATGGTGTTTTAAATAAGATTTACGGAAGTAACACTGATTTAGAAGGAGAATATTACTTTAAACTAGCTATGCTTGGTTGGGATACACCAACGCTTTACGCATCAATACATGTGACATACACAGATGGAAAAGAAGAGTGGTTTAATTCAGAATTTCCAACACCTAATTTAGTGAATTTTGAAACAAGCACTTCTGTAAAAGTGCAGGTAAAATCAACAAAAAAAATTAAATATATAGAACCTTTAGTTTACCAAAATAAATGGAGCGATTTTTATAGTTTTCATTTAAAAAAATTATTTGTAGGTAAAAAGAAAAGTGCAGAACTTATCGTAGACGGAACTATAGAAGGTAAGCACATCAAATCTTCTACTATTGAAACTGGACATCTTAAAACTGGTAGCGTAACAGCTAACATAATAGCATCTGATGCGATTGAATCAAAACATATGAAAGTTGATGATGCTATGATAGATAAAATAGTTGGGAATCAAGCATTTGTATCTAAATTATGGGCGAGAGAAGCATTCATCAATAATTTAGAAAGTGTAAAAATTAAATCAACTCAAATTGATACGAATACTTTACAAGGTGTAAGGATAACTGGAGGAGTTATTGATGGTGGCGAAATAATAGGAGAAACAAAAATTAAATTAGGACAACACGGTTTTCTACAACCTGTAAGTCAAGGTTTACAGATTAACGCTCCAGCTAGTTATAATGCTAATAATGGAGTAGGTTTCCAAATCCACGGGTATAAAAAAACACTTAGCAACGGCAATTACGTTCCTAAAGGAGTGTTCATATATAATGATGATAATTTTTCATCTGACGAAGCAGCATCAACTTCAAATGAAACGTTGTTAACTGTAGAAGGAATGGTATATTGTAGAAGTATGAGTGATGGAAATGGTAAATACCATAAAGGATATGCAGTGCCAACTATCACTACTTTTGATGAGAATCATAGTGGACTTTTTCCAATATTCAATATATACCACCAAGATGATTATAGAGGACAATACTTCAGTTATAGTGTACCTGGTAAATATTTTTCTGTAGCGACAAAATCTATATCAGACGTTCGTTTTAAAAAGAATATAAAACAAAGTAAAGAAAATGCTTTAAGAAAAATAGATATGATAGATTTTAAAGCTTTTGACTGGAAAGAAAAAGGAAAAGGTCATGAAAAACTAGGGATGATAGCTCAAGAATTAGAAAAAATAGAAAGCAAATTTGTTGATTTAATCAAGTTCGGAGATGGTACAGAAAGATATACTTTAAATACTGATAATTTAAATATATATTCTCTTAAAGCTATTCAAGAACTATCTACTGAAAATAAAGAATTAAAACAAAGGATTATAAAACTGGAGGAAAAAGTAAATGGATAAACAAATACAACCTATCGACTTAATAGCACAAGAGTTAAGTCAAAAATCGATAGAGTTAGCACATTATAAAGTTGCATATGAAGAACTTTATAAAGAAAATGCAGAACTTAAAAAACTAGAGGAATTAATCAACACTAATACCGATTTGAAAGAATTAATAGAAGAAATTAAAAACAAACAGGAGGTAATCTAATATGGCATTAGAGTTAATTACAAGAACAGCACACCCCGAAGCAGGTGGTTATAGAAGTGTATCGGTTACGTTTGCTATGAACAAAGGTACAGCGTATATAAACGGTGGTATTGATTTACCAGGTAAATTTGCTACAGCAAGCGAAGCAGAAGTACTAGAAGAAGTACGAAAACAAGTAGCACAACAAATCTATACTGGAGAAGCAACACCTGCACTAGTAGCAGAATATGCTAACTTAAATAAACAAGTAGGTATTCTTGCTAACAATAAACAGGAAACAGTTGAACGTGAAAGAGCGTTAACTAAACTTGTTTCTAAAATCAATAAAGGTAATGACAAAGTACTTATGGCATTGCTATTAAACGTTTTAGACCCTAAAACTATTAATGCAAACAAAGAAGTAATTATCAATGCTTTTGATAACTATGAAGTAAATGTAGATTATTCAGTGGGAGATAAATTCAAATACGAGAATAAACTATATGAAGTAATTGTAGAACACACAAGTGCAGTAGAGTGGCTTCCAAGTGCAGAACCTACTAAATATAAGGAAATCTCTTTAGAACGTGCAGAAATAGCAGATAAAGAGCAATTAGAGGATGATGCGAATAGATATATCACAAAATCACAATTAGATGAAGCATTAACTAAAACTGTTCAAACAATTATGGAACAATTAGCTCAAGATGATGAAGGAGGAGAAACAGATGAACATCACGGAGAAAGTAATAACAATGTATCACACGTTGAAGGGGGTAGTGAAAGTGCGAATTAATTTTAAAAACAAAGTATATAAAACAAATGATTTTCTAGTAGAAATGTATGTAGGACTATTAGTTACTGGTAAAAAGACTATTGAACAAGTACCTAACTATGGTAATTTACGTGTAGTAGTGCAATCGGAAGTTGATAGAATTAATAGAGAGTGGGAAGAAAAAGAAAAAGCTAAAAGAGAAGAACTAGAAAGAATAGAAAAAGAAAGAGAAGGACATGCTGAATAGCATGTTCTTTTTTATGAGGTAGTCAATGGAAAACTTTATATGGCAATTTATATTGCAACTTTTTACAGTTGCTATCATACCATTAGTAAAGATATGGTTCGATAACAGCAATAAACAAATGACAAAACAGTTTGAACAGCTAAATAAGGAAGTAAAGAGTACTCAAGATAAGGTAGATGAAGTTACACAAATTGGACTACAAAATAGAGCATCTAACAAAAGCATTATTTCATATCGACTTCATGAGAGTTTTGGAGAAGCAATAAAGCGAGGATATACAACTGTTGAAGACTATGAAGAATTAAGTGCATTATATGCTAGTTATAAAGATATAGGTGGGAACGGGAAAATAGAAGCGTTATATAAACGTTTTAGAAATCTACCTATAAATAAACAAGATGAATAGGAGGTGTAAAGATGAAAAAAATAGTAAGAACAAGTTTAGTAAATACACCGAATAGACGTGGTATTAAAGACTTGAATATTCAGTTTTATTCACATGATAAGAATAACGCTGGCTTTGAGTTTGTAATTAAAAATGAAACTGATTTATCTGAATACACAGCTAAAGTATTATTTCATTTTGTTTTTTCTGACTCAACATGGGAAAGTGCAGGAACTATAGAAGGGAATGTAGTTAAAGCTACTTTTAATACTGATTTAATAGCTAGATGTGAAGAAGTATTAGGTTTCTTATTCTTAGATAGTGAGAGTAACTCATTAGACGTATTTAAATTCAAGTTCAATGTAGTGTTATCAGAAATAGATAAGAATGAAGTTGAGAAAAGAAAAATCAAGCATGTTGCAGATATTGAAGCATTAGAACTAGTGACACGTTCTGAATTAAGAGAAGAACTAGCTAAAATACAAGTTACTGGTGGAGTAGGTTTAAGTGGTTATTTAACTACTAAAGTTGCAGAAGAAACTTATGCTAAAAAGACTGATTTACCTACACCATATAATGATAGTGCATTAGCAGAACGTGTAACTAATCTTGAGAATAAAACTGATAAAGATACAGTATATAACGATACAGAGGTTAAAGAACGTTTGACTACTCTTGAAAACAAACCTCCTGTAGACTTAACTAATTATGCTTTAAAATCAGAAATACCTGCACCATATAATGATAGTGCATTAGTCCAAAAAATTGGACAATTAGAAGCTAGAGTTGATAAGGATACAGTATATGATGATACAGCTTTAAAAGAGCGAGTAACAGCACTAGAAAGCAAAGCTATTGAAGGTGGAGCTTATGATGATACTCATTTAAGAGAGAGATTAGATACACTAGAAGCAAAACAGGATAAAGATACAGTATATGATGACACTGATTTAAAAAATCGTGTAGTAGCTTTAGAGAGTAAACCAGCTATTGATACTTCAAACTTTGTTACTAACTCAACATTAGAAGAAAAACATTTTGTTACTAATGAACAAATTTCTTCTACTTATGCAACAAAATCTGAAATACCACAACCCTATAACGATATTGAATTAGTTAAACGTATAACTGTATTAGAGAATAGACAAGATAACGATACTGTATATGATGATGCAGAACTAAAAAGACGTGTAACAGCATTAGAAGAAAAACCTAGTGTTGACACGTCTGATTTTGTTACTAAAAAAGAACTACAGGACGCAACAGAGATTGATTATTCAAATATCGTTACTACTGATGAATTAGAGCCTTATGCTAAAAAATCAGAACTTCCTGCACCATATAACGATAGTGCTTTAGTAAGTCGTGTTAGTGCTTTAGAGAATAAGCAAGATAAAGATACAGTTTATGATGATACAAAAGTCAAAGAACGTTTAACAGTTTTAGAAAGTAAACCTACAGTAGAAACAACAAATTTTGTAACTAAAAGTGAGTTAAATACGTTAAGACCATTACCAACTTTAACTATTAACAATAACATGTTGAGTATTAGTGGTGGAAATAGTGTTACCTTACCAACTAATCAATGGGAAATACATGGAACAGGAATACCGAACGGTGTAGTAGAAGCTGAATTAGGAACAACTTATGTAGATAAGAATAAAACCAACGGAGCTTTAAAATGGATAAAAACTACTAACAGTGGAAATCAAGGTTGGGAAGTGCTGATAGGTGATACTGGTTGGAGAACACTTAACTCAACTTCAAAATTAAAAGTTGGTGACAGAACTTCTTACATTAAGATAAGACGTGTTAACAATTTAGTAACTTATCAATTTGGAGGACTTCAGTGGGGATGGTTCGGAATAATTAGACGTAATGGAGCGGGATTTGTAAAACACAATAGTAGCGGTGATAAAGGTGTTAAAGTTACTTATCCTAACGGTATTCCCGAAGGTTTTAGAAGCGAAAGTTCGCTTGTAGGACCAATTTATGACGATAAGGGTAGACCTTATGGTATTTGGTATTTAGGTGGTAAATCTGACTTAAATTTCATTCAATTCACATTTAACGAAGCCATCCCAACTGACCGAGATATAGGAGATATACGAGTAAGTGCTATATCTTACTTAACAGAAGAACCGTGGCCTACACAATTACCATAAGAAAGGAGGTGAAATATATGGAACAATTACAACCTATTTTAATTACAGCAATAGTATTTGCACTTAACTTACTAGGTAAGTTTTTGAAGGAATGGAAAGTATTTCCTACTGAATTAATACCACAAGCACTAGGAGTGCTTGGTGCTTTAGTAGGAATTGTATTGTTTAAGGATGCTAATGCAGTCTTATTAGGACTGGGAGCAGTTGGTGTACACCAAGTCTATAAACAATCAAAAAATGAAGATGTAACAGAAATTAAAAAAGAAATTGAAAATGGAAAAAATGGTTAAAATTTCCATTTTCAACTAACAGTTACTTACCAAAATGGAAAAAATAGCTAAAATTTCCATTTTAAAATTTAACAAACGGAGGATATAATAAATGGTAACAGTAGTAGAAATTATTAACGAATCAAAAAGAATTGCAAACTTAGGTATTGGAGTAGACCAAGACGGAGTGTATGGTACACAATGTGTTGATTTACCTAACTACTTATCAAGTAAATACTTTGGCAAAGCCTTATGGGGTAATGCTATCGATTTACTAAATAGTGCAGCTGGACTAGGATATAAAGTAGAATATAATGAAGTAGGAAACTTAGATAGTAAACCACGAGCTGGAGCTATTTTTGTAATGGACACAACATATATCTATGGACATCCTTTTGGACACACTGGACAAGTTATTGAAGATAGTGATGGTTACACTATGAAGACTATCGAACAAAATGTTGATGGTAATGCAGATGCATTATATGTAGGTGGACCAGCACGATATATGGAACGTAACTTTGATGGTATTGTAGGTTGGTTCTACTATCCTACAGATGACAACGAAGTAGTGGAAGAAAACTCTGATTTAATCTCACTACCTGAAGTTCGTACATATACTGTAGGAGTAGACAAACTGAACATCAGAAACGCTCCTTCAACAGATGCAGAAATCGTAGGAACTTATGAAAAAGGAGATGAGTTCAACTATATGGAGTTCTGTAATGCGAACGGATATGAATGGTTATCATACGTATCTTATAGTGGAGAAAGACGTTACGTAGCTTCTATGGACTTAGAAACTTTTGAAACTCATGGAACATGGAAAAGAAAATAATTGATTATTCATATTAAATATGGTATTATTAAAAAATAATAAAATAATACATTACTAATAAGAATAAATATTTTTTTCCCTAAATACCCTCTATCATTTTGGTAGGGGGTATTTTTTTATGCATAAAAATATGTTAAAATATACAAGAGGTGGATATGATGAACAAGTATTATTTAAATGATTATGGCAATATAAGAATGAAAGAGTTTCTATTAAGGAACGGAGATATTAAACAAGATGAACAAGGTATATACGTAGTAGATACAGAAGACTATCAGGATTTTCAAGAGCAGTTTGATAGTTTAGAGTATTTTAAATCTGTACAAGAATTTGTACAGGCATTTGATTTAGAGTATATGTTATCTAAAGGAAACTATGTTTACTATGTAAGAGTAGTGGAGGATGATGGCAACAATGTATTTAGTTTAATATATGAAAGTCAAGATAGTTCTGACAATGTGACTATGGAAGATGTAGTAGAAATTACACACGGAGATATTTTAAACGAGAACCTTGACTTATAAAAAGCAGGAATGATATAATATAATTATTCTAATAGATTAACCATTAAATTTTTATTTTTTTCTTACGAGAAAAGAAATGTTAAAAAAGACGTTAGCACTACTTCTACAGCTCCCTATATTAGTGCTAACGTTCTTTTTTTATTTTATAATTAAATAACATTCCTACACATTCTTCTGAATATTTCTACATTTATTACACAAGGGTCTAACTACAATATTAGTAATGAAATTAAACTTACTATAGGTACTTATATTTTTATTTTAATTATTGTTAATGGCTTATTCAAATTAAAAAATTCTGCGGATTTTATGTATACAGTATATACAATAATCTTTAAAATAATAGCTTTCATAAGTTTTATTTGTATCATACCTGCCTACTTTTTCGGAAAACTACCAATTGATTGGATGTATATTATGATAACTGTTCCGATTGTAAGTAGTGTTAGAGTATTAAAGAAAGTTAGTGCTACAAGATCTGCAAAACTTCTATTTTATCCAATGACATTTTGTTATTTAGTATACACTCAACCACGAGTGATTAATACTCCTATTTTAGAGGAACAAAATATATTGTTGTATGTTTCAGGAGTATTGGCAATATTAATAATAGTCATAAGTAAACTAAGAGAAAAAATCAAATAATATTAATATTAGTCCCTTTCTATATTGATAAGAAAGGGATTAATAATTTTATATCCAATATATTTATATAGCGTAAAGTGGTTTTGATTTTATTTGACTATTATTTGTGTTAAAATATAATATGATTAATATTAGGAGGCGATGATATGGCGAATATTTATTTAGATTACGCAGCAACATCAAGAAAACATTTTGATATCATAGAAAAGAATATGAATATACTAAAAGAAATCTATGCTAATCCAAGTAGTGGCCATACTCTAGGAAAGAAAAATAATAGGATAGTTCGTGAAAGACGCGAAAAAATAGCTAATACTCTAAATGCAAATAGTAATGAAATAATTTTTAATTCAGGTGGTACTGAAAGTAATAATACAGTTTTTAATCACGTATTAAATAGATTTGAAACAGGAGAAATAATAATTTCATCTATAGAACATCCATCTGTTAAAGCTAGTGCTAAGAGACTTGAAAGATTTGGATTTAAGGTTCATGAATTATCAGTAGATGAAAGTGGGGCTATATCACTAGAGGAATTAAAAGAAAAGATTAATTCTAAGACGGTATTAATTTCAATTATGTTAGCAAATAATGAAACAGGGGTATTAAATCCTATAAAAGAGGTTTCAGAACTTATTGCAGATAAAAATATACTATTGCATAGTGATATTGTTCAAGCATTAGGTAAAGTTGAAATTGATGTGAAAGAATTAGGATTAGATTTTGCTTCAGCATCAGCACATAAAATTGGTTCGCTTAATAATTTTGGATTTTTATACGCAAAAGATGGAGATGTTGAACCACTACTTTTAGGTGGAGGTCAGGAAAATGGTCTTCGTTCTGGGACGACTGATTTATTAGGGATACTAGTTCTTAATGACTGTTTGTCAGAGACATTAAATTCAATTTCAACTCTTAGAGAATTGAAAAAACACTTTATTTCAGAACTTGAAATAAATGGAGTTGAATTTGAAGTAAACGGATCTATAGAGAATTCATTGCCGAATATATTGAATATTTATTTTAAAAATATTGAAGCACAACGTCTTATTACGTATCTAGATGCTCGTGACATTTATATTTCTGGTGGATCTGCTTGTAGTTCAGGGAATATTAAAGGAAGTCGTATAATTACAGAAATGTATAATATTGAACGTGCAGCACATTCTGTAAGAATGAGTGTTGGCTTTGATACAAGCAAAGAATTAATTGATGAAGTTGTAGAAAAGATTGTAACTTTAGAGCAAAGAATTAAAGAAAGGAATTAATAATGAATAGCAACAAAAAAGTAGTAGTTGGAATGAGTGGTGGAGTTGATTCATCTGTAACAGCATATCTTCTAAAACAACAAGGATACGATGTTATCGGTGTTTTCATGAAAAACTGGGAAGAAAAAGATGACAGAGGAGTTTGTCTTGCAGAAAAAGATTATGAAGATGTAATTAAAGTATGTGAACAATTAGATATTCCTTATTACTCTATAAACTTTGAAAAAGAATACTGGGATAAAGTATTTACTTACTTCTTAGATGAATACAAAAAAGGTCGTACACCTAACCCAGATATTATGTGTAATAAAGAAATTAAATTTAAAGTTTTCTTAGAATACGCAGAAGATTTAGGTGCTGATTATGTAGCAACAGGACACTACGCACGAGTTAAAGATGTTGATGGAGAACGTTTAATGTTACGTGGTGTTGATAATAATAAAGATCAGACTTACTTCTTATCTCAATTAAAACAACACCAAATTAAAAATATTTTATTCCCTGTAGGAGAACTAGAGAAAAAAGATGTTCGTAAAATTGCAGAAGAAGCGGGCCTTGCTACAGCGAAGAAAAAAGACTCAACAGGTATTTGTTTCATCGGTGAGAAAAACTTTAGAGAATTTTTATCTCAATACCTACCAGCCCAAGGTGGTAAAATGGTTGACTTAGATGGTAATGTACGTGGAGAACATATCGGTTTAATGCACTATACAATCGGTCAACGTCATGGTTTAGGTATTGGCGGAACTAAGGACACAGAAGGTGAAGCATGGTTTGCATGTGGTAAAGACCTTGAAAATAATGTACTGTATGTTTGCCAAGGATTCCACAATGAAAAACTATATTCAGATAGCTTACTAGCAAGTTCACTATCATTTACAACGAAAAATCCACAACCTAATAAATTCACATGTACTGCAAAATTCAGATATCGTCAACCAGATACTGAAGTAGAAGTAGAAGTATTAGAGGATAACAAAGTAAAAGTTGTCTATAAAGAGCCAGTACGTGCTGTGACTCCAGGACAAGCAGTTGTCTTTTATGATGGAGATGTTTGCTTAGGTGGAGCGATTATCGATGAAGTATATAAAGACGGAAAAAAACTTCAACTTTAATATTTAATAAAATCCTAAAAGTTAGAGGAAATCTCTAATTTTTAGGATTTTTAGTTTTTATTTCTAAGTTATAAGACTATAGTATATATTGAGCTAGTAACGTATCAAATCTACGAATATCGATATCTTTTCTTAGATTAATTTTTATTTTTCCAACTTTAGTCCAAAGCTCTACTTCGGCATTTAAATCGAAGATTTTACCTGCATTTTCAGTTGACCACATTAATATTGAAGAGTATGGTAGGGAATAGATTTCTACTTTTTTTCCTGTAAGTCCTTGGGCATCTTTTACAATAAGTCGTTTATCTGTAAATACAGCAACGTCCCTTATTGTCGCAAATGCTGCAACAGGCTGTTCGCCGTTTATCAATAAGTTTGAAATATCTTGCGGGATAGCAACTTCTCTGAAGAATGTCCAATTTAATAAATTCATTTCGTTAGCCATAATAACTCTCCTATCTATAATTATTATACATTGTTATGTTTATTTTCTATTAGTATATCATAAATTATAAATAATAAGTAGGTTAAGTTTTTAGTACTAATATAATAAATTTAATGATATAATATTAGTACTAGGGGGGAGAAATATGAAAATTAATAAAGAAGATGTTGTTTTATTTTTTAAACAAAATGTTAAGGCAATTGTTTTGGCATTACTCTGTAGTTTACTTGTTGTAATTGGTGGACTTTTGTATTTTGGTCATGATAAAACAGAAGATTATAATGGTGTAACCTTTTCTAATTCTCAAAACTCAGAAGTGAGTAAGGATGAAAAAAAAGAAGAACAAGATTCCAAAATTTTTGTTGATGTAAAAGGGGCGGTTAAACGCCCTGGGGTATTTGAAACAACGAAAGATAAAAGGGTAAAAGATTTAATTGAAGAAGCTGGTGGTTTATTAGAAGATGCAGATACTTCCACTTTGAATTTAAGTCAAAAAGTTAAAGATCAGATGGTTATTTACGTTCTTAAACACGGTGAAAAACCTAAGCAAATTTCTGATGATAGTTCAAGTACACCAAATGGAGATGTAATTAATATTAATACTGCCAATAAAGAACAACTTATGAAAATCTCAGGAGTTGGAAAAACTAAGGCTGAAGCAATTATTTCATATAGAGAAAAAAATGGGGATTTTAAAAAGAAAGAAGATATAACAAAAGTACGAGGTATAGGAAAAGCTACTTTTGAGAAAATTAAAGATAAAATAGAGGTATAGTTATGCAAAGAATTAGTTGGGATGAGTACTTTATGGCTCAAAGTCATCTGCTTTCACTTAGATCGACTTGCAGTAGGTTATCTGTTGGAGCGACAATAGTCAAAGATAAACGAATAGTTTCAGGTGGTTATAATGGTTCAATTAAAGGTGATGAACATTGTATAGATGTTGGTTGTAAAGTAGTGGAAGGGCATTGTGTCAGAACAATCCATGCCGAAATAAATGCTATTTTGCAATGTTCTAAATTCGGTGTTGGAACTGAAGGTGCAACAATCTATGTTACACACTTTCCATGTTTGAATTGTACAAAATCTATAATTCAAGCAGGGATAAAAGAAATTTGCTATGCAAATGATTATAGAAATAATGAATATGCTCGAGAGTTATTAGAAAAATCAGGTGTTGTCGTAAGAAAAATAGATTATGACGTAAATAATGTAGTAGAAAGGTTACTAGATAAATAGTAATGATATACTTACAACTTTCTTTACTAGCATTAGGGGCGATATTATTAAATTATAATTTAATAATATCTATGCTATGTATTGTTATTTTTCTACTAATAACTTGGAAAAATAAAAATCTTAATGCTAGGAAAACTATTATTTGTTTAATAGTCTTCTTAGCTTTTTTTATTCGTGGAGCATATGAACAAAAAACTAATATTTCTCATTTGAAAAATGTTGAAAATAATAATTTAGAACTGGTGATTTCTGATAATTTAAATGTAAATGGAAATTATATGTCGGGAATTGGACGTATTGGAGACGAGGAGGTACTAATAAACTATAAAATTAAGAGTGAAGAAGAGAAGAAATTTTTTAAAGAAAAATTTTGGGGTGGAAAATTATCTGTAGTTGCTAATATAGAAGATGTTCCAAGAAAAACTAATTTTTATTCTTTTGATTATAAAAAGTATAACGAGAATAGAGGAATCTTTAAAAAAGTTTCTATTAATGAAATATCTGAGGTTAAGCATTTAGATTCTCTTCTTTTTAAATTCAAAACCTTTAGGAACAGAATGACCTTGAAGATAGATAGAGAACTTACCTTTGATAAGAGTGGGTATTTTCAAGCTTTAATTTTTGGAGATAAAAGTTATTTGTTGAGAGATGAAATTAATTCTTTTAAAAACTTAGGTACCAGTCATTTGTTAGCAATTTCTGGCTTACATATTGGAGTACTAATATCATTAATATATTTTATTTTATTAAAACTTAAAGTAAGTGTTGATTATATAGAGAAAATAATTTTAATTATAATTCCGTTATATATGTTATTAAGTGGAGCTAGTGCGTCTGTTCTTAGAGCAGGTTTTATGATAATATTCTATATAATTTTCAGAAGAAAAAGTATTGATAAATTGGATAGTTTACTGCTTACATTCTTAATCTTATTATTTTATAATCCGTTGTATACTTTTAATATCGGTTTTCAATTATCATTTTTTATAACATTTAGTTTATTGATGTCAGAAAGTTATATTAAAACTTCTAAAAATAAACTACATATGTCTTTGAGAATTAGTATTATTTCTACATTGGCAAGTATGCCGATATTACTTTATAATTTTTATACTATTGTTTATATTTCCGTACTAAGTAATATAGTTTTAGTTCCAATATTTAGTATAGTACTTTTTCCATTAGTATTGATAAGTTATATAATATTTTTATTAAGTGTACCTATATTTAATATTTTGTGTAAACCGTTATTAAATTTTACCTTTAGTATTTTTGATAAACTTCAAGAAGTATTCTTATATATAAAACCATTAAGAATTGGAAAACTGAGTATATTTATAATTATTGTTATTTTTATAGTAGTTCTATATATTTTGACTGAATTGAATAGATTAAAATATTCAAAAGTTACAATCGGAGTTTTGACAGTTGCTATATTATTAATTATATCGAGTTATATATCTAAAGAATATATAGAAGAGCTAAAAATAGGAAAAGAAAATATTTATTATATTAGAGAAAATAGTAATAATATGATAATAAATACATCTAGTAATATGAAAAATTTTTATACAGATTACAGAAAAAAAGATAGAGATTATGATATAATAAACGAATATGATTCACTCTTGAACTATGAAGGTAAGGATAGATTCAATTATTTACTACTTACTTCATCTAAGAAAAATAAAAGTGAATATGCGACAAATTTATTAGCAGATGGCTTAGTAAGTAAGATTGTAGTAGTAGATAGTGTGAATAGGAAATTATTAGAATTAAAAGATATAGCTCAATATAAAAAAGTAGAGTATATTGTTTTGAATAATGGAACTGAGATGAAATTTGGTAGTACATCTGTTTTTTATTATGATAAAAAAGTAAAGGTGAAAAATCGGGATAGAGAATTTGAGATTGAGGTAGATGATTGATGAAAAATATCTATGTGATATATGGAGAAAATTTTGAAGCTATTAATGATTACGAGAAAAGTATAGCAAAAAAATATCTTAAAGAACTAGATGAATTTAATTATGTAAAAATTAATATGCATGAAAATACTATAGAAACTTTAGTCTATGAATGTAGAAGTAGTGGATTATTTGGGAATGAGAAAGTTGTCGTTGCTGAGAATTGTAATTTCTTATTAGCGAAACCTAAAAAAATTAAAGTAGAACATAACGTTGATGCATTGATGAATTACTTAGAGAATATTAATGCAGAAGTAGTGTTGATTTTAAAATTAGCAGATAAGATAGATAGTAGAAAGAAATTAATAAAGAAGATTAAAGAAGCGGGAGAGGTTAAAGAATTTTCTAACTTTAATGAGAAGGAAATATCAGAGTATATTGTAAAAACAGTAGCAAAGCACGATGTGAAAATTTCTAAAGTTGATGCAGAATTTCTAGTGAATTACACTCGTTTGGATTTTGCTAATATAAAAAAAGAATTAGAGAAACTCCTTTTATATTGTGATAATAAGAAGATAATAACGCGAGGAGATATAGAGTTATTAGCAACTAGAAGTTTAGAGTATGATGTATTTAGTCTAACAAATGAATTGTTTGGGAAAAATTACTCAAAGCTAAGAGTTGTATATAATTCATTAGTTTTAAAAAAAGAAGAGCCAATTTTCTTGCTATCTTTGATTAGCGGTCAATTAAGAATGTATTATAAGGTGAAAGTACTTCTAAATGAACATTATTCACAAAAAGATATAGCAAAAGAATTAGGCGTTCATCCGTATAGAGTGCAGTTGGCAGCTCAAGGGATCAGAAATTATAGTGTTGATAAAATTATGAAAACATTGATTTTATCAGCTGACTATGATAAGCTATTAAAATCCTCGTATATGGATAAGTATATTATACTAGATCTTTTTATTAATAAATTAATTGATGAGCTGAATTAAAAAAATATTAGATAAGTAATAGATAATTATTAGGCGGGAATTTTATAGTTTGATATGTACCTCTTTTACTGGACGAGCCAGTGAAAGGGGTACATATCATTTTTCTGAAATCACGATTTTTGAGTCACTCCCTTTTTATTTCAGATAATTGAAGTTAGTTAATTAAAAAATATTCTGAAAAAAACAAAAAATTCAGATAAATTAGTTTATTATAATTTGATATAGTGATATAATAATATTGTTAAAATAGAAAAATAAAATGAGGTATCGTTTAATGAAGAAAATAGAAACTAAATTAGCTCAATTAGGTAATAGGAAAGATAAGGTAACAGGAGCAATAGTCACTCCGATATATTTATCGACAGCTTATGCTCATCCTGGATTAGGTGAAAGTACAGGCTATGATTACACGAGAACTAAAAATCCAACTCGTACTATTTTAGAGGAAGGTTTGTGTGAACTCGAAGAGGGGTGTCGTGCAATAGCAACAAGTTCAGGGATGAGTGCTATTCAACTTGTTTTTGAATTATTTGATTTAAATAGTGAATTCTTAGTGTCTAGAGACTTATATGGAGGAAGTTTTAGATATTTTGATGAGTTAGAACGTAAAGGTGCTCAGAAATTTATTTATTTCACAGATGAAAAAGATCTTGAAGATAAAATTACAGACAATACAAAAGCTGTATTTATAGAAACACCAACTAATCCGTTAATGCAAGAAGTTGACATAGAGAGAGTTGCTCAGATTTCTAAATCAAAAAATGCGTTATTGATTGTTGATAATACTTTATTAACACCATTAAGACAAAAACCGTTAACATTAGGAGCAGATATTGTTGTTCATTCTGCAACTAAATATTTAACAGGTCACAACGATATACTTGCTGGTGCTGTAATAACAAATGATGAACAAGTTGGAGAAAGATTGGCTTGGATTTCTAATACAACAGGAGCGGTGTTATCTTCTTTTGATAGTTGGTTATTCATTAGAAGTTTAAAAACTTTACCATTAAGATTTAATCAACAAGAAAAAAATGCTAAAAAATTAGCTGAAGAGTTAGCGAAACATCCTGAAGTAAAAGAAGTACTATATCCAAATAGAGGAGCTATGCTTAGTTTCAAATTAAAAGATGCTACTAAAATTGATAAATTTTTACGTTCATTAAGAGTCGCAATATTCGCTGAAAGTTTAGGTGGGGTAGAAACATTAGTAACTTATCCTACTACTCAAACTCATTTTGATATACCAGAAGAACTTCGTTTATCTTATGGACTTACTCCAGATTTACTAAGAATTTCTGTAGGTGTAGAAGATGCTGAAGATTTAGTTGAAGATTTTCTAAGAGCATTAGAAGCGTAGGGGGAGAAAAATGACTAGAGTAGAAGAATTTGTAAAGAAATACTATGTTGAAAGAAGAAATACAAATAGTTTAAAATGGGATGCTTTGGAAGAACGCTTTGGAGATCCTGAATTACTAGCTTTATGGGTAGCTGATATGGAATTCAAAACACCTGAAAGTATTAGAGAAGCGTTGAGTGAACGAGTAGCACACGGAGTGTTTGGTTATACTAAATTGCCAGAAAGTTATTATAATGAATATAAAAACTGGCATAAAGAAAAATACAATTTTGAAGTAGATAAACAATGGATAAGATTTGCTCCTGGTATAGTTCAAGCTATATTATGGGTGATTCAAGCGTATACTAAAAAAGAAGAAGCGGTTATTATAATGCCACCTGTATACTATCCTTTTGCTAATTCTATTAGAAATAGTGGTAGAAAATTAGTAGAGTCTCCATTACTAGAAGAAGACGGTAAATTCAAGATAGATTTTGAAACTTTTGAAAAAGAAATTAGAGAAAATGATGTTAAATTATATATTCATTGCTCACCTCATAATCCAGTCGGAAGAGTTTGGACATTAGAAGAGCAGAGAAAAGTATTTGAAATTTGTGAAAAATATGATGTTCTTGTATTATCAGATGAAATTCACCAAGACTTTACATATGAGGACCATAAACAAATTTCAGCATTAGCATTAGATGAAGGTAGATATAACAATCGTTTAATAGTAGCTAATTCTGGATCAAAAACTTTCAATCTTGCATCGCTGGTTCATGCAACACTTTTAATCCCAGATAGCAATATTCGTGAACAATTTGATAAATTTAGTAAAGAAAATCTAGGAGCTGAGCCAAGTTTATTAGGACAAATAGCTCTTGAAGCCGGCTATAGAGATGGAAAAGATTGGGTAGAAGGATTAAAAGCAACAATCCGATACAATTATAATTTAATTCATGATACATTAGCCCAAAAAGTACCAGAAATTAAAGTTTATCCATTAGAAGGAACATATCTAGTATTTTTAAACCTTGAAAAAGTTTTAAATGGGAAAACTACGAAACAATTTATTCAAGATGAATGCGGTCTAGCGATTGACTTTGGTCACTGGTTTGGAAAAGGATATAATAGTTATATAAGAATTAATCTAGCAACTAGTCCAGAAAATATAAAAGAAGCTGTTGAAAGAATAGTAAAAAATTGTAATAGATAGAATTGATTTTAAAGAAGGATGTAGACAACATATCTATGTTCTTCTTTTTTTCTGTAAAAATAAAAAAAACTACTCAGAATTCTGAGTAGTTTTTAAACTATTTAGCTAGGTTTGATTTATATCTAGCAGCTGCGTTTTTGTGGATTAGATTAGTTTTAGCAGCTTTATCGATTTTTTTGTAAGCAAGGTTTACTAACTCTGCA
>ERZ772999.87-NODE-87-length-57903-cov-10.497355_pt1 | contig 57903 bp, 60 predicted proteins | sample MGYA00511467_ERZ772999 | MGnify/ENA primary metagenome ERZ772999 (study PRJEB29015, sample SAMEA2738064) | human oral metagenome | biome: human oral; feature: human-associated habitat; material: saliva | place: China | collected 2218 ... | reverse complement strand
GGTTTTATTTCAGTTAAAAAAAGGCTGTTGACCTATTTGTCAACAGCCTGAAAAAATCTGAAAACAATTAGTTTTCAGATTTTTTTGATTATATATATATAATTTTAACTTCACCAAACAAAGCTGTTCCTGTGATAATTATTCTTGCCTCATTATTTCTTTGTAATACGTTTGGAGCATTAATTTTACCTAAGATAGATTGAACATCAATTTCAACAGTCCATTCTTTAGGAATGTATAAATTAAGTTGTCCAAATGTAACTGAAGTATCAAGAACAAAATCTCTTAATGGATAGGTATCTAATCTATCGAAATAAATAGTTGTAGTACTAAATGTTGTGTTTGAAGAAAATGAATCTATTTTACTAATATCAATATACTGAACATTTTCCCCGAAAACTACATTAGCATAATCAACTCCATTAGAAGTCTGTTTATATTTAGCCCATCTACCTGGCTTTTTTAATTCTTTATATTTAATTTTTCTAGGAATTAACATTGATATACCTATACTTAATAATGCTGCTACAACAAAGATTTTCCAACCAGAAATATTTGTAAAGTGGTAGTGTCTATTATAGAAGTAGAATAAAATTGCTAAAGGGAAAATAGTTCCGAAACTATCAAAATCTTTTAAACCTTTTATAGCAAGATATCCAAAAAATAGAGTACATACTACTAAAAATACTGAACCATGTGGGAAAATATTAGATTCTCCTATGATTGTCATACAAGCTAGTAGGATAAAAAATAATCCTATAAATGTTCTTTTCATAAATGTTACCTCATCTCTCTAAGTTTTTCTTTTAAAATTTTATAATAAAGTCGTGATATATGAACTTCTTTTTTACTATTTAAGAAAGAAGCAGTACCCGAACCGGAAAAAGATTTTTCTAATGCATAAATGGCGCGAATATTAATTATTGCACTTTTAGAAATTCGACAATAATGATGTGGAATAATATCTTCGAGTTCATAAAGTTTGAACTTGACTTCAAAGAAATTGTCTTTTGTATGTGCATAAACTTTATTGTCGTCAGTTTCAAAAAATAATATATTATTTAAAGGAATAAAATATTCGGTATCTTCTTTGTAAAATACAATTTTTTGATTTTTTGTTAAAGCTTTTTCTACCAAATCCTTAATGAGGGCAACATCGTTATTCAAATCAGGTGTTTTTATAACTAGTTCTATTTCATTAAGTGTAGAATCTAATTCGATATTAATTTTCATATTGTCTCCTTTCTTTGATTTATAATTATATTATACGCTATTTAACCGTAAAAATTAATAGTTTTTAAGTAAGTGGTAAGGGAAAAGAAGTAAGTGGTTAATATTTCAAGTGTAAATTTGATGGTTTTATCATTTTGATTGAAAAATCTGATTACTATTGCTTTTTTTTTATATTTATTGTATAATAAATCTTGTTCATGGGAGTGGATGAGTTCTGGTGTGCTCTCTAGTCTTCAAAACTAGTATGAGGGGTTAAGAGCCTCTTGGGTGGGTTCGATTCCCACACATTCCCGCCAATTTTTTGAACAACAATAAGTTAAATATAGTTTTTGAGTATAGATAAAACAGAAGTAGTTTTAATTTTAACTACTTCTGTTTTTTATTTTATCATCATAAAAGTATTATTTTACTTTTCTAGCTAACATTGTAGCAAATCTAAGTTTGATTCTATTTCCATTCGCATCTGTTTTGTGTAAGTGTCCAAAATCTTCATTATATTTTACCAACTCCCAGTCCTTATAATATTCTTTTAATTCATTTTCTTTTAGTGTAAATGGAAATGGTAATGGACAAGGGGCATCTTTTGTTGACATTGCTGAAACAATAAGATTATAACCACCAATATTAGTTTGTTCTTGCATATTTGTTATTACATTATCGATACATTCTGGATTTAAAAACATTAAAACGACAGTTGAAGAAATGAAGTCATATGTATTACGTATTGCAGCGGTATTAATATCATAGTGAGCAACCTTTATATCCAGATTTTCAGCTTCTGCAACATTTTTTAAATATTGAAGACCAGGTATATTTTGATCCACAGCAGTAACGTCAAAGCCTAATGAAGATAAGAAGAGTGCATTTCTACCTTGGCCACATCCTAAGTCGAGAGCTTTACATGGCTTTATAGTTTCAACGGCTTCAACAACTTCTGAATGTGCAGGATTTAATTCATATTTATTTGAAAAGTAATTTTTTGGTTCACAATAAAATTCTAGATAACATTCTAAATCATCGGTTAATGGAGTGACACGATGCCAAGCTCTCGGTTCAACAAATGGAATATTACTTTCCGGTGTGAAAGTAAATTCTTCAATAATTTGATTATCTTCAGTTAGAGAAGTAAATAACAATTCTCCTTTTAAAATAGTAAGTTTCGCCCATACTCCGGCGCGAGTATTATGCTTATTTCTAAAACCCTTAGGTAATGTACTAGCCGTCCAATTAGGCATACGTTTATAACAAACAAGGTTATTTTGCATGTAATTCTCCTTAAAAATAAAGTTTTTCTATAATTATAACATGTGTATAATAAAAACTTCAAAGATAATTAAACCTTTGAAGTTTTACTTATATGTTTTCTATTCCTAATCTGATATTTTTTTTGCCAAAAGAACTACATGTGGGTATGAAAAATATTTTGTTGATTTTGTATGTTCGGAATACTGAATTATCTTCCAATCGTCATAGTATTCCCTAAGTTCATTTTGTATAAATGAAAAAGGGAATGGTGCAGCTAATGCTTGGCCAGGAACAAAAAGAGAGCTCACAATTAGATTATACCCTCCAATAGTTGTATGATTTTGCATGTTTCGTATAATACTAGAAATTCTAGTAGGGTTCAGATACATAAATACATCTGTAGCAAAAATAAAATCAAAGGCACTCTTTATATTAGCTTGATTAATATCATGTTTATAGACGTTCAAATTAAGATTTTCTTCTAAAGATATATTGGATAGCTCTTGAAGAAAAAGAGCATTGTTATCAACTGCACTTACTTCGAACCCTATAGAAGATAAATATAACGTATTTCTTCCTTGACCAGCCCCTAAATCCAATGCCTTGCACGGGGGTATATGTTTCACAGCTGAAACTACTTCTTCATGTGCAGGAGAAAGATTGTATTTATTTGAAAAATAATCCTGAGCTTCACAATAGTATTCCAATATAAATTCTAAATCATTAGATTTTGGAGTTATTCTAAATGTAGAATTAGGATTAACTAAGTATGTATTATTATTTGTAGAATTGCACTTAACTTCTTGTTCGACTTCTAAATGTTTATTAAGAAATATAAGTTTTAATTCTCCCGACAAAGTGATAAGCTTTATCCATACATCTTCTTTATTAGTATAACCATCGCGATACTCTCTTGGAATAGATAACGCTGTGATTTTAGGGGTATTTTTAAAACAAAGCAAATTATTTTCCATAAATATCTCCTTAACACAAACTTTTCCTATATTATATCATGTGAACTGAATAAATAGAATAAGATTTTATAAAATATATTATAATCTTTTTTTACAATAATATAACAGTATATATTTATTTTAATATTTTCAACTTGTGGCCAGCTGTGATATAATTATTTTGTATATTTTTTTAGAAAAGAGGATGAGTATGGTAAAAGTGTTATTTGTTTGTTTAGGTAATATTTGTCGTTCTCCTATGGCAGAAGCTGTTTTTCGTGATATGGTAGAAAAAGAAGGTCTTACAGATAAAATAGAAATTGACTCAGCTGCAACAAGTAGTTGGGAACATGGAAATCCTGTACACTATGGAACTAGAGACAAACTAGCGGAAGTAGGGATTAGTGTTGATGGAATGTATTCAAGAATTCTAAAAAATAGTGATTTACAAGCTGACTATATTGTTGGAATGGATAATAGTAATATAGAAAATATAATTAAATTTGTAGATGGTAGACCATCCGGAGAGATAAAAAAACTATTGGAATATGCTGGTGAAGATAGAATAATAGATGATCCGTGGTACACAGGAGACTTTGAAAAAACATATAAAGATGTTGTAAAAGGTTGCGAAGCCTTATTAGAAAAAATAAGAAAAGAACACTTATAAAATATCGTAAAGTAGTAGGTGGTAAAAATGATAAAGGTAAGAAGTGTAGCATTAGAAGATGCGAAAAACTTAGTCGAAATTTATAAGCCGTATGTTGAAGAAACAGCTATAACTTTTGATTATACTGTACCAAGTGTATACGAATTTGAAGAGAAAATAACTAAAATAATTCAAAATTATCCATTTTTAGTAGCTGAGGAACAAGATAAAATTTTAGGTTATGCATATGCCGGCGAATTTTACCCTAAAGATGCGTATAAGTGGACTGCAGAAATAACTATTTATTTAGCTAAAGATGCTAGAGGTAAAGGGGTAGGAGAAGTTTTATACTCTAGTTTGGAAAGAGAACTAGTAGATAGAGGAATTTATCATCTGACTTCTTGTATAGCCTACCCTGATGAAGGTAGCATTTCTTTTCATGAAAAAAGAGGATTTAGAAAAGTTGCACATTTTGAAAAAGTTGGTTATAAATTTGAACGCTGGTGGGATGTAGTCTGGTATCAAAAAGATATTGGAGATATAGATAAGTCATAACATAAATAGTGTTCTTTAAATTTTAAAAAAACAAATAATGATTCCAGTTAAGAAGGTGTTTTTATGAGAAATATTATTATTTCTGACATACATGGTAGTTTTTATACTATGAAAAAATTATTAGACAAAGTTAATTTTAATCCTGAACTTGATAAACTAATATGTCTTGGTGACATGTGTGATAGAGGAAAAAATACAAAGTTGGTTTGGGAGTATTTTTACAATTTACAAAAAAATTACTCACAACATATTGTTTTACTAGGTAACCATGAAGATATGTTCAATCTAGCTATAAAAGAGGCGAGATATACAGAACAAGAAGAGGTTCGACAAGATCACTATTTTAGAAATAGTGGGTTAACAACATTACAATCATTTTATCCAGAGGCTACTAAAGAAAGTAGAAGAAAGTATTTTAAACAATTTGCCCAAGACTATAAAGCATTAAGAGTTTGGTTGAAAAATTTACCAACAAGATATGAAGGTAAGGATTATTATTTTGTTCATGCAGGTGTAGATTTTTCTAAGGGATTCTGGAATCAAATACATCGTGATTTAGTATGGATGAGAGAACCGTATTTAAGTAGCACAGAAAAATATAATAAGAGAATTTTTCATGGACATACTCCAGTTTTAAAAGAACCTTATTATGATATTAGAGATAATAGAATAAATATCGATGGAGGGTGTGTTTATGGAGGAAAATTAAATATTGTTGTTATAAATGACGAAGGAAAAATTAATATTGAACAAAGTAAAATTCTAGAAGAAGATATTTATGAGAATAAATAGAGGATATAAAATATGCAAGTTGAGTTAACAAGATTTAAAGTGAAACCAGAGATGAGCTCAGTTGTTGATGAGTGGTTAAAGTTTTTAAATGATAATATGGAAGGTGTTTTACTTACTTTAGAGCGAGAGAAGATGTATGTCGAAACAATTTTTAGAGAGAAACAGGGTGAAGATGAGTACCTGTATTGGTATTCAATACAGGGGGAAGGTGCTGAGAGTGTTGAGACATCAGAACATGACATTGATAAGAAACACATTGAATATTGGAGAAAATGTATTGATCCTAGTTATCAGCCTGAAGACTTATTACCAGAGGTAATTATGATTCCAAATAGCATTAAAAAAATAATGGAATAATATTTACAGAATAAATCAATTTATAATTAAAAATTATAGATTGATTTTTTATTTTTAATGGTATTTTTAATAAAAATGTTAATCAAAAAGTACTTTTATTAATTTAAAAAAATAATTTTGAGGTAATAAATTTTTAAAATAATATAATGTAGTACTAGAGGTTTATATCTTGGAATGTTCGTGAAATCCCCCAAGAAAAAGTTGATTGTAAAGGGATTTTGTTGCTTATACAAAAAAAGAACCGAGAACATTCGTCTCGGCCTTTTATAGAAAAGGAAAGTTTATGAAGTTTATAACTATTTACTAGTTATGCTTACATTATATTTAGTGAAACTTAAATTTACTTTAAATATAAATTTAAATTTATTTTTTTTATAATAGTTAATAAATATTTAAGAGAAAATTAATGTCCAATAAATAATAATAAATTTAGGGAAAAGGTGATTTGTTAACATTTATCGACTTAAATTAAATAATTAAAAGTAGAAATTTGACATATATATTTCAAAATTAAGCCGTATATTTCAAATATATTACAAAGTTTAATTTGTATTACAAAGTAGGAGATTCTATTGAATTGAGGAAAAATACACCTTATAATAAAGAGGAAGTTCAAGAAAAATTTAGAAAGAGTAGGAGAAAATAGTAAGATGAATAAAGATGCATTAAAAGTTACTAGTAAAGTGCTAACTGGTTTAGTTCTTTTAACAGGTGTTACATCTGTACCAGCAAATGCAGTAGAAGTAAAAAATGCTGCAGTAGATGTAAATGCGAAAGAAGTTAAAGTTAGTGTTTATGAAAAAGATGGTCATTACTACGCAAAATTAGTTTCTGATAAGGACGTATCAAATGTAGTGGCAAGAATAGTAGTAGATGGGAAATCAGAATTTACTGTAAAAAGAGATTTAATAAAAGCAGGAGAAGTGGTTGAATTAGAATTAGATATTAATAGACCAAATGAAACTGTAAAAAAATTACCAAATACAACTGTAAAAAAACAATCTATTAAAACAACAACAACAGTTAATGGACATAAGTTTGAAATCACAGTTAAATATGATGTGGATACAGAAGAAGTAACTGCACGTCAAGAAGATAATAAAGAAATTAAAGATAAATTAGAAGACGCTGCAAAAGAAACTGAAGCTAAGAAAGAAGAAGCTAGAAAAGCAGAAGAGGCTAAAAAAGCTGAGGAAGCTAAAAAGGCAGAAGAAGCTAAAAAAGCAGAAGAGGCTAAAAAAGCAGAAGAAGCTAAAAGAGCAGAAGAAGAGGCAGCAGCCGCAGCCGCAGCTGCAGCAGCAAATGCAGCAGCGAACGCAGCAGCTAATACAACGACAAGATCGGTTGTAGAAGCGCCAGCAACACAAGTTGTACCAGCTCCAGCAGCAAATGTTGCAGCAACAACAGCTCCAACAACTGCAGTAACAACTAATACTCAAGCAACAACAGCTCCAGCAGTAGCAAACTCTAAAAAAGCTACAGGGACAACTGGGTTTAGAAGTGCAGGAACAGCAGCGCAAAAAACAAATGTAGCTAAAGCAGCAACAACAACTCAAAAAGCAAATGTGGTAAACACAGTAGCAACAACTCAAAAAACAAATGTAGCTAATACAGCAGTAACTGCACAAAAATCAGTAGCTAAAGCAAATACAGCTACTTCAAAACAAACGACAGGAACAACTGGATTTAGAAGTGCGGGAACAGCGGCTAAAACAACTAAAGCAACTACAAATAATCAAGCTACAACAAAAGCAGTAGCAACAGCAGTAGCTAAAAAACAAGCTGCGGCTTCAACACAAACAGCTGCAACTAAAAACCAAGCTACAACAAAAGCAGTAGCAACAGCAGTAGCTAAAAAACAAGCTGCAGCAGCAACACCAGTTGCTACAACAGCAACTAAATCAGCAGCTAAAGTTGCGGAAAAACAAGCTTCAGTAGCAAAAGCAACTTCAGTTCAAAAACAAGCAGCAACAACAACTGCTAAAAAACAAACTACAACAGTAGCAACTCCAGCATCTGGATCACGTGAAGAACAAATTAGATTAGCTTACTTAGCTAAAGTAAATAAATTACGTGCAATGAATAATTTAGCACCTTTAAGCCAAAATTCAGCATTAAATGCTTCAACAAAATATCGTAGTGCGGAAGTACTAAGATTACCAATCGATGGAAACATCCACGGAGCTAAAGGTTCACGTGAAAGAAGTGCAGCAGCAAGAGCAGGATATTCAACTCCTAACAAAATCTTATACAATGTTGCAGTAAGTAATAATAATGGAACTCCAGACCAAGTAGCTCAAAGACTATTAGATATCTTATATAAAGAAATCAATAATGTAGTAAAAGCATACCCATATGGTCACAGAAATACATTATTATCTAAATCAGCATCAGAAGTTGGTGTAGGTGTAACTATTTCAAATGGAGTAGTATCTGTTGTTCAACACCAAAACCACAGTGGTTCATTCCAAGGAGTAACACCAATTCCTTCAGTTTATATTGATGGAAAAAGATATTAATAAAAAATTAATATAGATAATTGAAAAGACTAGCATATAAATAATATGTTAGTCTTTTTTATTTATACTAAATAACTAAATAATACTTTTAAAATTGACTATAAGATAGTATAATTATATTATATATTAGTTTAGGAGGTAAGTATGTCAGAAAAGAAAATGAACATGATAGTATGTGGAGGATGAAACTCTAAAATTGGGCCGGGGGCCTTATCTGATATTTTGAAAGATCTTCCAAAAAAAGAAGATAAAAATTTAATAGTAGGTTATGAATCGTCTGATGATGCAGCGGTGTATAAAATTACAGATGATAAAGCAATTATACAAACATTAGACTTTTTTACAACAATGATAAATGATCCGTATCTTTATGGACAAATAGCTGCAACAAATGCTTTAAGTGATGTTTACGCAATGGGTGGAGAAGTAATCTCTGCTTTAAATATTGTAGCTTTTCCAGAAAATATGGATTTAGAAATATTACATCAAATATTAAAAGGTGGAGCTGAGAAAGTTCATGAAGCAGGAGGTGTTCTTGCAGGAGGACATTCTATTCATGATGCAACACCTAAATATGGATTATCAGTAACAGGAATAGTACATCCTGATAAAATTTTACAAAACAACAATTGTAAAGAAGGAGATTTATTAATTGTTACAAAACCGCTAGGAGTAAGTATAATAAATACTGCACATATGGTTAAAGAGTGTTCAGAAGAAGCTTTTTCTCAAAGTGTAAAACAAATGACAACATTAAACAAATATTCAGCTGAAATAATGAAAGATTTTAATGTAAACAGCTGCACTGATATTACAGGTTTTGGCTTCCTAGGACATTTAGTAGAAATGCTTGATGGAAAAAGTTCTGCTGAAGTATGGGCTAAAGATATCCCATATATAGAAGAAGCTTATAAATGTGCTAATGAATTTATTATTACTGCAGGTGGGCAATTAAATAGAACTCATGTTGAACCTAATGTTGAATATCAGATAAAGGATTTCGCACTAGAAGAAATAATGTATGATCCACAAACTTCAGGTGGATTATTAATTAGTGTTCCAGAAAGTGAAGCACCTGAATTATTAGAAAGATTAAATACATTAGAAATAAAAAGTGCTATTGTAGGTAAAGTAATACCTAAGCAAGAAAAAGCAGTTATAGTAAAATAAAATATAATAAATAAGGTATAAATCAAAGGAGAGATTTAAGTATGAAAAAAGAAACATTGGACGCACAAGGTTTAGCTTGTCCATTACCAGTTATTCAAACAAAAAAATTATTAGTAGATAATGATGTTGTAGAAACAATAGTTGACAACTTTATTGCTACACAAAATCTAGAAAAAATGGCTAACCAACTAGGTTATGAGTTTTCAGTTGTGGAGGAATCAAAAACTAAATACATTGTAACAATTAAAAAAGGTAATGTAGAAGACGGTGCTGTAATTGATACGCTTAGTGATAAATGTGTTGTTCCAGTTACTCAAGCTAAAAGAACTTTAGAAGAGGAAACAAAAGTTACTATTCTGGTAAGAACAGAGGGAAGTGTAGAAAGTTTAAGAAAATTTGCTGAAAAAAATAACTATACTTTTGAAGTTTCAGATATAGAAGAAGGATTTAAAGTAGTAATTACTAGAGAAGAAACTGAAAAAGAAGAATCAGTTGTAGCAGTTAAAGATGATAGCTATATAGTAGTTATTAATAAAAAACAAATGGGACATGGTAGCGAAGAACTAGGAAAAAGATTAATAAAAGGTTACCTTTATGCTTTAAGTGAACAAGAAGTGTTACCTAAAAAAATAATATTCTTCAATGATGGAGCTATTCTGGTAGATAAAGAACGTAGCCATGTATTAAATGAATTAAAAGAATTAGAAAATAATGGTGTAGAAATAGTTTGTTGTGGTGCTTGTATAGATTATAATAAAATAGATTTAGCTGTTGGTAACCCAACTAATATGTACTTTATTGTTGAAGATATGAGAAAAGCTAACAAAATTATTCAACCATAGGAGGTAATATGATAGAGGAAGGTTTAGTAGTATTTAATAGTACACATGATTCTATAAAAGCGGATAATATCTGTGCTGAACGCAAGATAGATGCATCACTTATCCCAACACATCCATCTATATCAGCGGGTTGTGGATTTATGCTGAAAATTGCTTGGGAAAAATTTGACACTCTTGTCAAAATGTTAGTAGATGAACAAATAGAATATAAAGGATTGTACTATTCGAGAAAAGCCGGAATAAAGAGAATAGTTACGGAACTAGAAGATTATAAATTAAAATAGTTTTTTGAGAGTAGAGATTTGAAAATAAAATTAGAAAAAACTAATATCAAAGTCTCTGCTCTTTAAAAAATAAAGGTGGAATTGTATGAATAATAACGTAATAATAGGAACAGCTGGTCACATAGACCATGGGAAAACAACGTTAATAAAAGCGTTAAGTGGTATAGAAACTGATACTACACTTGAAGAAAAGGAAAGAGGGATGTCTATAAATCTTGGATTTGCTTATTTTGACCTTCCAAGTGGAAAAAGATGTGGAGTTGTTGACGTTCCTGGGCATGAGAAGTTTATAAAAAATATGCTTGCAGGTGTTAGCGGTATAAATCTAGTGTTATTACTAGTTGATTCAAGAGAAGGGATAATGCCGCAAACAAAAGAGCATATTGATATTCTTACTTTACTAGGTATAGAAAATTATATAATTGTAATGACTAAAATAGACCTTGTAGAAGAGGAATATAGAGAGCTAGTAAAAGAGGATATCAGAGAATTTACAAAAGGAAGTGCATTAGAGAATGCACCTATAATAGAAGTTGACTCAATTAGCAGAAAAGGAATAGATGTACTACTAGATACTATTGATAAAAAAACAAATGATATTGAAGCGAAGAATATCGAAAAAAATGCTCGTCTTAATGTTGACCGTTCATTCCAAGTTAAAGGCTTTGGTACTGTTGTAACAGGAACATTAACAGAAGGTAGTATTAGTGTTGGGGATGAATTAGTTATTTATCCAAAGGAAGTAAAAGCAAAAGTTAGAAATATTCAAGTTCACTCGCAAGATGTAGATAAAGCATATGCAGGGCAGAGAACAGCGATTAATTTATCTAATATTAAATTTGATGATGTAAAACGTGGTGATACTTTAGCAACTGCAGGTAGTCTAGTTAAAACTTATATGTTAGACAGTGAAATTAAACTAATTAATGATGACAGAGCTAATCTTGAACTTTGGGATAGAGTTAGAATTTATGTAGGTACTGTTGAAGTTATGGCTAGGGTTGTACCACTAGGAACTGAATCGATTAAGCCAGGTGAAAGTGGTTTTGTTCAACTTCGTTTAGAAGAAGAAATAGCTGTAAAAAATTATGATAAGTTTATAATACGTACTTATTCTCCTATGGTAACAATAGGTGGTGGTGTAATTTTGGATGCCAGTCCTAGAAAACATAGTAGATTTAATGAAGAAATATTAGAAAAATTAAAAGTTCAACTAGAAGGTAACTCTGGAGATTTAATTCAAAATTATTTATTATCACACTCAAATTATATAGTATCTAAAAAAGATATTATTAAAGACCTGCAACTTTCTGAAGGAGAAGCAGCGACAGAATTAGATGAACTAGTAGCTAGTGGTAATATTTTTGAGACAAAACTTGGGTATATCCACAAGAAAAAATATGATGAGGTACTAGAAAAACTAAAAAAATTACTGGTAGATTATCATAAACGTTACAAATTAAAAGTAGGAATACCTAAGGTAGAAATAATTTCTAAATTTAAACTTTCTCAAAAAGAAGTATTAGAATTAATAGACTTATTTATTAAAAATAATGAAGTACGCTTAGAAGGTAACTTAGTTGCTGAAAAAGATTTCGTGGTTAATTATGATAAGAAACAATTAGCTGAGAAAGCAAGAATAGAAAAAGAATTATTAAATGGTGGCTTCACACCACCTACAATAAAAGAACTAACTAACGGTGTGAAAGCTAGTGTAGAATTACTAGATTCATTAGTAGATAATACAATTATCAGACTTGATGCTGACTTAGTATTACATCGTGATGTTCTAGCGAAAGCTATAGAAAAAGTAAATGAACACTTTAAAAATGCTGAGAAAATGACACTTGCAGAATTTCGTGATATTACTGGATCAAGTAGAAAATATTCTATGGCGATCTTAGAATATATAGATAAACTAGGGATAACTCGCAGAGTAGAAAATTACCGAGTTTTAGTTAAGAATAAATAAAAGGAGGGAGAGTTGGATTAATAACTTAATTCAACAAAATAAGATATGAGTTATTATTTTGATTATGGAGCAACATCTCTAAAAAAACCAAAAGAAGTAGCTGACAAGGTATATGAAGTACTAGCTTCGGCTAAGTATGCTAATGCATCACGTGGTAGCTATTATGAAGCAAATAATGCTTTTAGAGAAGTATTTATGGCAAGAAGTGATATAGCTAAATTCTTTGGTTTAAAAGAAGAAGATAGATTAGTGTTTACAAATAATTCAACAGAAAGTTTAAATATCGCTATATTAGGACTTTTGAATAAAGAAGATCATGTAATTACTACTTCTATGGAACATAATTCTGTATTAAGACCAATTTACCTTGCTCATGAGACAATTGGTTGTGAGTACACTGTTGTTAAAGGCGATAAAACAGGAATGATTGATTATGCAGATTTAGAAAAAGCTATTCAACCAAATACAAAGATGATTGCAATCACACACAGTTCTAATGTTACTGGTAATATAGTAGATTTAGAAAAAGTTGTAGCTATTTGTAAAAAACATAATCTTATTTCAGTAGTAGATGCTTCTCAAACAGCAGGAGTTGTACCAATTGATGTAGATAAATTAGGTGTAGATGTATTATGTTTTACAGGACATAAAAGTTTATATGGACCTCAAGGAATAGGTGGACTTTGCGTAAGGTTAAAAGAGCCTGAGATTAGACGATATAAAGTTGGAGGTAGCGGGGTAAGAACATTTGATAAAGTTCATCCTGGAGAGTATCCGCTACGTTTAGAAGCAGGAACACTTAATACTTCTGGAATTTTAGGATTACATGAAGGTGTAAAATATATTAATAAGCATGGTATTGATAATCTTTATAAAAAACAAATAGACTTTGCGAATAAGTTTTATAATGAATTAAAAGACTTAGATTGCTTAGAATTTTATGGAGATTTTACAAAAGATAGAACAGCGGTAGTAGCACTAAACTTTAAAGGAATATCAGCTTCAGATGTGGCAGATGTTCTTGCAGAAGAGTATGATATTGCGGTTAGACCAGGAGCTCATTGTGCACCATTAATGCATGAAGTGTTGGGAACAAAAAAACAAGGAATTATTAGATTTTCTTTTTCAAGTATGAATACAGAAGAAGAAGTGGATTATGCTATTAAGGCAATTAAATCAATTGCTGAGGAAATTTAGGAGAAACGATATGACAAGACAATTATTATCAAAAATTCCAGCGATTAATAAAATATTATTATTAGATGAAATTCAAGATCTTATAGAAGCATATAATGAAGTAGCTGTTAAATCAGCGATTAAAAGTCATATAGAAGAAGTTAAACAAGCTATCTTAAATGAAGAGTTAACTGAAGTACCAAGTATAGAAATTATTGTAAGTGAAGTTTCTAAAAAAGTAGAAAAAGAAGATAAAAATTCTCTACGAAGAGTAATTAATGCAACAGGAACTATTTTGCATACTAACCTAGGACGTAGTTTACTAAGTCAAAAAATTAAAGAAAACATTGAAAGTGTAGCTTTTAACTATTCAAATCTAGAGTTTGATATTGATAATAAAAAACGTGGTAGTAGATATATTCACCTAATCGATATTATTAAAAAATTAACAGGTGCAGAAGATGTGCTTGTAGTTAATAACAATGCTGCAGCAGTACTTTTAACTTTAAATACATTAGTTAAAGATAAAGAAATTGTCGTATCTCGTGGAGAATTAGTAGAAATCGGTGGAGCATTTAGAATACCTGAAATTATTAAATTAAGTGGTGGAACACCTGTAGAGGTTGGTACAACTAATAAAACACACTTAAAAGACTATGAGAATGCTATTAATGACAATACTGGAGCATTATTAAAAGTGCATACTAGTAACTATAAAATTTTAGGATTTACAAAAGAAGTTTCTAATGAAGAAATATCATACCTTGCTCGTGAAAATGAATTAGTATCGATAAATGATTTAGGAAGCGGACAGTTTATAGATTTCACTAAATATGGATTACCTTATGAACCTACAGTTAAAGAAGTACTAGACAGTGGAATAGATATCGTAACATTTAGTGGTGATAAACTACTAGGTGGGCCTCAGGCAGGAATAATAGTTGGTAAAAAAGAATATATTAAAAAAATGAAAGAGAACCAACTTACACGTACTTTGCGTGTTGATAAGATGACATTAGCTGCACTAGAAGCAACTTTAAAATTATATCTAGATGAAAAAGAAGCATTAGAGCACATTCCAACATTACATATGATTTCATTATCAAAAGAGCGACTATTTGGAAAAGCTGATGTATTAAAAACTAAACTAAGTGATTTAGATTTTAAAATTACTATAGCTGAAGATAAAGCCGAAGTAGGCGGAGGAAGCTACCCAGCGAGTTATTTAGAAAGTGTTGTAGTAAAATTAGAGCATCCTAGACTAAGTGCGACAGAATTAGAACGTCGTTTATTAGAAGTTGCGATTCCGATAATTACACGTATTAAAGATAATGAATTAATTCTTGATATGAGAACACTTCGCTCACGTGAATTTGATTTAGTAAAACAAGCTTTAATAGAAGTATCTAAGTAATAGTTTTAGGTAAGTAAAATGCTAAGAGATATTACTATATTTGATGCCCAAGAAATTCAAAGAATTAGTAACTTCGAATTGGGATATGATGTTGATTTAGATATTGTAAAAAAACAAATAGAAAAATTGACTAATGACAATAAACATAATGTTATAATAGGCTTTGAAAATGAACAAACAAGAAAAATTATTGGTTTTGTTCATGCAGAACTTTATGAAAGTTTGTATATGGATACTGGTATAAATATACTTGGATTAGCGGTAGATTCTAATTTCCAAGGGCGTGGAATAGGAAAAAGACTTATGAACGCAATAGAAGACTATGCTTTGAAGAATAATATTTGTTATATTAGACTTAATTCAAATGTTCGACGCACAGAGGCGCATAAGTTCTATGAAAGTATTGGCTATGTGTGTGATAAAACTCAAAAACGACTAATTAAGAAACTATAAAATAGAAGAGGCGATAGAAATATCGTCTTTTTATAATTGAAAAATATAAACCTTGAATATCTAAAATATTGATTATTCATTTATTCATGTTATAATAAATAAGTGTTTTATAGAATTAATAAAGAATAGCTAAATAGGAGGAACTATGTCAGATTTAGAGAAATTATTTTTTAAAATAGATAAAGAAGTAGAAGAGATTAAAGGTGAAGGTTTATATTTCGAAGGATTAATAAAGTATTTAACATTAGAAAATGATGATGATTATTTTGATATAGTCGATAACTATGATAAAGAAACTATTAGAAAAGTTTATCAATTTTTACTATTAAAGGCTTTAAAAGAGCTAAATAATCCAAGTTATGATATTACTCCTGAAGTAATTACAATGTATATAAGTCACTTAATAGAATGTATATATGGTGATAAGAAAGTTTCTATAACTGATTTAGCTAGTGGAAGTGGTAGTCTATTAATCAATATTGCAGCTTTAGTAAAAGGTGATAAAGAGCTAACTTCTGTTGATGTTGACAGTAACTATGTGAGATTACAACAAAACATTTTTAATTTATTAGAAACTAATGTTGAAATAATTAACCAAGATGCTCTTAAGCCATTAAATATTAAAAAACAAGATATAGTAATTAGTGATGTACCTTTTGGATATTATGCAGACGAAGAAAATAGTTTAAATTTCAAGCTATGCAGCGCAGAAGGATACAGTCTAAATTCATTGTTATTTATTGAACAAGCGGCCAACTATCTTGATGAAAATGGGGTAGGAATGTTAGTAATACCTAAAAAAGTACTTGAGTTAGAAGATAACTTCAAGAAGTTTTTAGAAGAAGATATTAATCTAAATGCGGTTATTACTTTACCTGATGAAATGTTTAAAAATGCATCTCAACAAAAGGCTATTATATTAATTACTAAAAAAGGTCAAACTAGACTACCAAATCAAGTATTTTTAGCGCAAATACCAAGTTTCCAAAACAAAGCTAGTTATGCTAAATTTATAGAAGAATTTAATGAATGGTTAGAAAATAATTAATTTTCAAATAATAATTTATACTTAATGTAAAAAGTTGTTTACTATAATTTTAAACTTTCCATGTTTTATCAAACAAAGTGAATACTTTAATAAAATCCCAAAAAGTAATAATAAATTATTTATATAGGTTGACAAGTACTAGATAATATAATACAATATGTAAGTAGATTGTTCACAGGACAATTTAAATAGTATTAAATGTTTTGTATTTATTTTGTTTATAAGCATTTAATCAATTTAATTTAGATTTTGTAGTATCGGAGGGAGGGAAATCCAATGTCAAAAACTGTAGTTCGTAAAAATGAATCACTAGAAGATGCACTACGTCGTTTCAAACGTGCTGTTTCTAAAAACGGAACTATCCAAGAAGTTCGTAAACGTGAGTTTTATGAAAAACCAAGCGTTCGTCGTAAGAAAAAATCTGAAGCGGCTAGAAAACGTAAATATTAATAATTGGTAATTAAAACACAATTGATTAATAAAATCTAAAATTTTCCCTCTTTTTAGATTTATTTAAGAAAATTAAAACCTCGTCACTTGATGAGGTTTTTTTATATGGTTGTAATATTTATTTAAATATGATATTCTTATTTAAATAAAATCTATTAGGAGAGAATATGTTTGCGATAATCTGTTTAAATGTAATGTTATTAATTTCTTGTTGGTATTTAATTGCGGAAAATCAAAAAAATAAAACTCAAATTAATGAGATGAAAGATGATTTAAAAAAAGCAATTGAAAGAATAGCAATACTAGAGGAAAACAAATAAACCAGAATTAGTTCTATACTAACTATAGAACCAATTCTGGTTTTATTTTATATATTATCTATTTTTCTTATTTTTCCATATAGTTCATCTATGTTTTTAGCATTCATAAGAATCATTAAAAATTGTAATTCTTTTTTCCATTTTTCTATCTCTTCTATTAATGCTTCTTTTCCTTCATTCACAAGAATTTCTAAGAAGGTCTTAGAAACTCCGACTGCGTTAGCACCTAATGCTAAACACTTTACAACATCAAGTGGATTACGAATTCCTCCACTTGCGATAATATCTATTTTATCTCTATATGGGGCGGCAAATTCTAAACTTTCAGCTGTAGTATAGCCGATATTTTCTAGATATGTAGATTTATCTTCTCTTCTACCATTTTCTATACGTGCAAAATTAGTTCCACCCATACCGCTGACATCAACTGCAGCTAGATTTAAGTCAATAGCTAATTTAATTGTTTCTTCATTCATACCAAAGCCAGTTTCTTTTAGAATTACTGGAACAGGGGACTTTTTGCTAACTTCAGTCAGTGTAGAAAGCCATGATTCAAAGTTATGATCACCTTCAGGCATGACAATCTCTTGAAGTGGATTTGTATGAAGTTGAATGTATTGAGCTTTTGTCTTTTCGATAGCATCTAAAATAAGTTTAGGATTTTTATCAAGACCAAGATTTACAGAATATCCTTTTGGATATGCCGCTTCATCGTTTTTATCTTTTAATGCAGGTGAGTATGAACCAGGGAAAAATTCTATTTCACAAGCTTTACTAACCTCCATAAAATCCTGATTTATTTTATTACATTCTTCACCACCGGCAGTTATAGCGTTGATAAAGAAAGGAAATTGCCATTTTTTATTACAAATAGTAGTAGATGTATCTAAACTATCTAGTCCAAAACGCGGAACACTATTATAGTCAATAGCGTAGGCATCTAAACTAGTTAGAGCAGTTTTGTCTGCGAGAGCTAGACGTATATGATCTTTTTTTCTCATGTCTATCCTTTCATGTTTTATAAGTTATAATTGTTCTAAATTAAGTTGTAGTTGGAAATTGTCGTTACTTTTATTGAAACCTAAGACGATATCTCCACTACCAGAACCACTTTGTTTTCCAGCAGAGTAGCTAGCTATATAATTTTTCATAGCTGGTGTTTCCATAGGTATATTAGAAAAACTTTCTAAATAGTGAAGATTTTCACGAAGTTTATTTATTGTATTTAATACAAGCGATTCATCTCCACTTTCGAGTGCCGCTACTAGTTGCTCAACTAGTTTGTTAGAAGTGCTAACAAAAGTAGTATACTCAGTAGAATAATTTTCTTTATTCTCTTTCCAAAGTTTAACGTGTTCTTTAGTATCTACAATTTCTCCAGTCCATCTTGCAAAAATAGTAATCTTTGCTTTAGGACAGATAGGTTTAATTATTAACCCATCCCAAGGAGAGTCTATTATTTCTTTAATATCGTCTTTATTTTCGATAATATAATTAAGTTTACTAGCATTGAACTTTTGATAGAAGGTTAATCCTTCGTTTAATGAGGCAGCTACGTCGCCCATTGAGCCACTAATATTATGAGTTAAATTGTATAATGTAACCAGTTTAAAAATAGTTTCGTTATCAAAAGAAATATTTTCAAAAGTTAAAATAGCTTTGGCGATTGAAACTAAAACTGCTCCAGATGAACCTAATCCGTATTTTTTATTGTTACTATGTAGCTCATTATATATTTTTATAGAATAAGTTTTTTCGCTATTTGTATACCTACTCAAAAATATAATAAACTGTTGAATCATAGTAAAGTTCTTATTGTCTTCATAAAGATCAACGGTAATATTGTATAATGTATCAAAAATAGTAGTTTTCTCACTAGGTTCTACGGTAGTAACTATCTTTTGAGGAACACTAGTAAGGAGTGCTTTAGAATAGTCTTCTAATATAGCATATTCACCTGCAAGGTATAATTTACCAAAAGCTACTCCATGCACAAGATTATTTTTTTGTTCCATAATTTTGAAATTTCCTCATATAGTTTGTCTTGATCTTCTTTTAAATACAATACTTTAACATTTGGTCCTGCATCCATAGTGAAGTAACATCTATAACCTTGTGAACGAAGTTGCTTAACTATGTCCATTGCACGGTGACTTTCTTCTGTTAAAAATGTAAAACTAGGAGAAGATGTAGTAGTTGTTTCATGCATAGCTAATGCATTACTTTCTGTTATCTCTCCAATTTTCTCGAAGTCCGCTTCTTTTAGTGCATCTTTCATTAAGACGAAGTCTTTCTTTGCTTTTTCTACCCAAGAAGCAAATGTTGTTGATGTTTGAACACATTGTTCCATTGCTACACGACTTGAAATTTTCTTTCTATCTTCGTTTACTACAAGAACCATCATGCCAAAATCTAGGTTGCAAGAAAGTTCTTCTACACTACCATCTTCTAACCATGCTGCAAGTTTATAAAAACTTCTACAAGAAGAACCAGAACCTTCTTTTGCGATTTCAACCATTTCTTGAGTTGATTTATTTAATTTAAAATACTCATTACAAGCTAAAACTAATGCCATTGTCCCACTAGAACTAGATGAAAGTCCTGCTGCAGTAGGCACAGTATTATAGCTTTTAATACAAATTTTTTCTCTATCAATAGGAGTAAATTTAGAAATAAACTTAATCATTTTGTTTACTTCTTCAGCTCCTTGTTTTTCATCATTTATATAAAATTCATCTTCATTTGATGAACTTTTTTCAATTTTTGTTTTTGATAATAAATTATCTAATCTTAAAGAAATATTAGGGTTATAAGGAAGAACAGGATCTTTAGACTTCTTTCCCCAATACTTTACTAAGGCTATATTAGCATAACCTAAACTGTAACCATCCATGATAAATATCCTTTCTCTTTTAGTTCATCTTGAATTTTTAAGGCATTCTCTTTAGTATCACATAGGCAAATGCAACAACCGCCTGCACCGCCACCAGTTAACTTAGCACCTTTAGCATTATTGTTTTTACACAATTCAACAACTTCATCATTCTTCTCATGGCTAACACCAATTTTTTGAAGCAATGAATGTGCTTTGTACATATATTCTCCAATAAGGTCTATATTTTTTTCTTTTAAAGGTTTGATTACTTTTTTAGTAATATTTCCTAGTTCGTCGATATATGGTTTATATGTTTTTAAATTTTCTTTTACGTGTTCTACAGTATATTTAGTAATACCTACAACACCAGTATCAATAATTAATAAGTAACTATCAAGAGAAAAAGGTAGTTGTTTAGCGCCGTTCTCTTTTGAGAAGAGTAGTGGAGTATCGCTAAGTACTTGATTTACATCAATTCCACTAGGATTTCCATGAATAAACTTCTCGCATTTATCAGCGATCTTTCTAATTTTTTCTTTTGTTATACCTTTAGCACGAGCAATAGCTACGCTTAGGGCAGCTGATGAGCCCAATCCTCTACCAACTGGTATAGAACTATTAATATTAATTTTTGTTTTGTTATCAATTTCACAGGCGTCTGCGATATACGCTAAAATATCATCTCTGTGTTGAATTTCATTAGTATTTTCAAGTGTAACATCTACTTTCATCTCTGGTAAAGGAATAGTAATTCCATCATGTCCGTAGACTACTGCATGTTCACCAAAAAATATTGCTTTAGCATGTGTCATAATAATCCTCTTATTTTAGAATTTCAACTTTATTTTTAATCAAATTTTCAAATTAATTTACGCTTGATACTATATAATTAGTATCTTTTTATATGTACAATAATTATACTTTTAGCATAAATATTTGTCAAACAAATGTTGTCATTATAGTTTTTTTATTAAACATAATAAAAAAAACAATCTTTAGCATTTAGCTTTTAAAATAGCAAAGAATGAAAAGATTGTTTTTAATGATTTGGATGACAATTAATACCATGTGGCTCTAAATGAACTAAAGTTTCGCAGTAATAAAACTCACGAGCGAGTGCTTTTTCTATTCTTATAGTTATATCATGACTTTGTTTAACATTTAATTCCGGATTAACTGTTATTGTAATATCAATAAAGTATAATAGACCGTGAGTTCGTCCTTTTATATCTACGATAGAAATAACACCCTCTATGTCCTTAACGATTGATTCAACTTTCTCAATAACTTCAGCATCAACACCATCTGTTAGTATATGAGTAGATTCTTTAAAAATACTTATTGCTGTATAAATAATTAAGCAACCTACTAATATAGCAACTATAGAGTCGGCTATAGGTATTCCTATATATGTTGCGATAATACCTATAAATGTACCAATTGATACATAAGCGTCACTTAGGTTATCTAAAGCAGCTGCTTTTAAAGACTTACTTCCAAGTTTATTTGCCAGTCTAATATTATAAAAGTATACAGAAAACATTATTATGCTAGCAACAACTGCCGTAACTGCAGATAGCACACTAGGTTGTTCGTAGCTTTTAGTTATAATTTTTTTAACCGCATATATTACTACTTCAATACCAGCATATAACATAATAAATGAAGCTATTAATGTTGAAATTAATTCTGCGCGGAAGTGCCCGTAAAGGTGATCTTCATCCGCAGGTTTTCTTGAAATTTTTAATCCAATAAGAACACATATAGAAGAAATAACATCAGTTGCGTTATTTATTCCATCTGCGACTAATGCAGAAGAACGGAAGAAAAAACCAGCACCCAATTTTAAAAGTGTAAGCAGTAGGTATGAGAATATACTAAGTCTTGCACCATGCTCAGCTTTTTTTAACTTTTCAAAAATAGAGTTATTCATGTAAGTAGCTTCCTTTCAAAATGTATTTTTCAATTATAACAGCTTCAAAAAAATTATTCAAGAATAAAATTCTTATTTTCAAAATAAAATTATTCGCTCGAGGTGAACTTTTTCTGAAAAATACTCGACACTTTAGTTGTCGAGCATTTTTTAAATTATAATCTTTTTGAATAATATTTTTTAAATGTCAAATATATATAAACGATTGAAAATATACTAAAAACAGCGTAAATGTACAAAAAATTACTTGAAATTGAAATAGTTGTAGCTAGCCAATGAGGAAAGATGTTTAATTTTTCCAAAATTGGAACTAAGAATAAAGATATTTCAAATATAACAAGGGATATAAAGTAAATTATCCATTTATTTCTTTCTGTTTTTTTATAAAGTATTAAATAGAAACATATTGTAGCACCTAAAAATATCGTTAAAATTGAAAAAACTGCCAAGTATGGTTGTAAACTTTTTGTATAAACCGAAGGCAGTAAAGAACTTACTATTGTGATTAAGATGTAAGCTAAAATAAAACGGTATACTATTGTTTTATTTTCCTTTGGCAAAGATTCAATAATCGAGTTAGATAATTTATTTATATCTGTTCCAAAAATTTCGTGAAAATTTTTACCTTTATTTTGATACGAAATTAAATCTTGTAATATCTCTAGTAATTGAATTTCTAATTCAGCTTCTCTAGAAGTTATACCTTTTGCTCGACAAGTAACTAGAAGTTCTTCATAGTATTTTTTATTATCCTCATTAAGTTGTAGTCTTAGCTTATTATTGTACTCTAATAGATTAGTTATATTCATAATGTTTTCCCCTTTATAAACTAAATTATATTTTCAAAATACTGTTTATAGTTGTACTGATATTTCCCCATGTATTTTTAAATGAAAGTACATATTCTTCTCCTTGTTTGGTTATAGAATAATATTTTCTAGGAGGTCCAAAGTTGCTCTCTTTTAAATAACTTGTAACCAGTTCTTCTTTTTCTAATTTTAAAAGCAAGGGGTAGATAGTTCCTTGGGCTACCATATTTAACCCGTGGTTTGAAAGCTGTTCAGTAATTTCATATCCGTACATATCTTTATTTTTAATTAATTGTAATATACATGCTTCTAAAGTTCCCTTTAATATTTGGGAAGTATTAATTTCCATTGGGGCCTCCTTTCGATAAGTTAAAAATAGTATTTATAAAGCTATCTTGTTATACATAATAGTATCATAGAGAAGGTATCTTGTAAAGAGAAATAGAGAAATATTGAAATTAGAAAATTATCGTTGAAAAACTTGTTGCTTCCCTTAAGAAAAAGTAGCTACAGTTTATATAGAAATTCATAAAATAGAGAGTTTTGTTGAATTAAATGATTTACTTTTATAAAAATGATATAATATAAATATATAAATATAGGAGGGTAAATATGTCTACAATTACATTTTCAATTTGGGAGTTAATAAAAGAAAATAATGAGCCTGGAGTAAGGTGGATAAATCCTGTTAAAGAAGATTTTCCAGTAAAGTTTGATGAAAATCTAGATTCAACAAAAGGAATTAATCACGTAAAAATATTTAGAGGTTATGATTATGTTTTTTTTAGCGTTGAGTCAGGAAATTTAGAACCTAGGGATGAATATGTTATTGATAAAAATTCTAAAAAGAAAAGAAAAAACCCAAAAAAAGAAACTGAAATTGAGTTGCTAAAACAATTATTTGCATATTATGATTTTAATACAAATTTGTTATACTTATCAGATGTAAGGAACAAAAAAATTTTTGAAGAAATTATACAAGAAATTACAAGTAAAACTTTTAATATTAAAGGGGTATATGAAGAAAAAGGGAAATTTCTTAAATTACTTAATAATGTTGAGGAAATTAAATTTACTACAAAAAACGATATCTTTTCGGGAAACTCTAAAAAAAGAGATTCATTGATTGATCTAGTTGGTACAACTGAATTTACAGATTTAACGCTAGATATAAAGGTTAATTCACATAGATTTAATCCTGTTAAGTTATTAAATGATCTAATGAAAGAGGAAAAAGATTGTGCCGTTAGTGGATTATTAATACGAGGTAAAGATGAAATTGGATTTGAACATGTATATAATCAGCAAACTTTTATAAAAAAAATAATTGTTAATGCGGAAAAAAAATTGGGTAAGTTTAATGAGGAGGATGTTAAAGTAAATCTTCAAAAAACTATTAAGGAGCTTGCAGATGTTAGAGTTAAGTAAAAAAGATAGAAATATATTTTTAGTTATAATAGTTATATGTTTATCAATATCTTATTGTCTGAAAAGTTTTTTTTATATAAAAAGTGAATTTATAATTACAATATTAACGGTTATTATTGGTTTTATATTATCAGCAATTTCGATAATATTCTCTTCATCGTTAAGAAAAGAGTTATATGAGCAAAAGTCTAAGGGGTATGAATCGCTTTGGAATAGATTAATTTCAATTTGTTACTATATTTTTATATTGAATTTATTTTTTGTAGCATTTATTTCAATATTACCTTTGAATTTTCCGAATTGGATTATTATGGGATTTTTTTTCAATTCAATAGCCGAGTTAGCATTGGTTATACATATATTATTTAGATTGCTTTCTATAGAAATAACTTAAAAACATATTACTATATAAATTTTAGTAAAATTTTATTTTGAAAAAAGACAACGTTTTTAAAACGCTGTCTTTTTTCATATACCAGCAGCCGGGTTGAACCGGCACGATGTTGTCATCGTTGGATTTTGAGTCGAATTCCTACATTTTTTGAAATCTACAACCTCGATTTAATAGGGTTTTAGGATGTTTGAATGTTATAAAATAGACTCTCTTTTCAAATTTCAGTAACTTTTAGGTAACTGAAGACAAATCTCAATTTTGATATTGATAACACTAAAAGTTTCGAATAAATAGTTGATTTAATTGCATAATAACATTAAGTGTTAATATTATTAGAGGCGACTAGTTTCAAGATATTAAAGTTTGTTTTATTTAATCAGCCTTTTCCCAAAAAAGCGCAAATTGTATTGCCAAGTCTGCGATTCGGTCCTTACTATCTAAGTCCGCATGACTAGATAGGGTTCTGATATCCCATTTTTCTTCCGAGAGGTGGTCCGCCGCATAGAAGAAATGGCAGAGTTCAAAGCCCCTAAAAGCTGCTAATGCCGCCACGGCTGAACACTCCATATCAACACAGATAGCTCCTGATTCCTTTCGACGCTTCATCTTGTCGATGGTTTCCCGATAGGGAGCGTCAGTCGTCCAAACTTTTCCTTTTTGATATGAAACCTTGTGACTATCCAGAAAAGATTGGAAGAGAGGAAGTATTCCCTTGTTCACTTCCACTTCATCACTTGCCGGAAGATAGTGGTAACTAGTCCCCTCGTCTCGAAGGGCAGATGTTGGAATGATGATGGAGGTCGCCTCAATATCTTGGTCTAAAACCCCACAAGTTCCAAAGAGAACGAGTTTTTCCATCCCGAATTGAATCAAATCCTCTATAATTCCTACACAGGAAGCAGCCCCAACTGGCGCATTAAAGACAGCAATCTGTTGGTCTCCAATAGTAATTCCATAGACAATGACTTCAAAGTTAGCCATAGATGTTCTTGTAATTTCGTCATGTTCGTAATTCTCAAGTAGGCGCGCAAAAGTTACTCTTGAAAAGCACGATATGACTACTTTGGGAAATCCTTCAATTGGTTTGTGTAAGTCTTGTGGATTAATAATAGCCTGTCGGTTGGGGTCAAATTCTTCTAAAATCATCTCGTACACCTCTTTCATTTAAATTATAGTTCAATATTATACCACAATTAGATTCTAAATATCATTTTAAACCCACAAAAATAAAATTCCATTGAAAAACACCCATTGTAAAGATGGGTGTTTTTTGGTTCTAAATGTATAGATTACTACCAAGATTCAAGATAAGAAAAATAATTCTATTTTACTCAGGGGTTTCTGATTTGTTATCAAACGGGGGACTTTGTAACACCACCCTCTGTAAGTCAGGTTCATCATCGAAAGAATGCAGTATTATCATGACTTTTGATGATTTTCAGGGTGATGAAATTAGGCGAAAACTCGTTCAAAATTTTATGGCAAAAAATGAGAATTTACGTTTTGTTTTTGACTAGATTCAAATCCGGTTTAATACATTCGACTTTTCACTAGAAATTGAATGTCTCTTTTTGCTTGTTCAACATCATTCTTTGAATAGTTCTTTAACATGGAATCACTCTTAGTTCAGTATATATCTATTGTATATTTTTACATAAAACGAATCAACATTAAACACAAAATATGCTAAATAATTTCTTCTAAAATTAGCAAAAAAATATTTTTAAGTAATTTGAAGTAACTCTGAGAGAAAAAATTGGAAGAAAAAATAAAAAGACAAGGCTCGAAAACCTTGTCGTTATTACTATACCAGCAGCCGGGGTCGAACCGGCACGATGTTGCCATCGCTGGATTTTGAGTCCAGTGCGTCTGCCAATTCCGCCATGCTGGCATAAGAATATGATAACATAATAATACATATTTTGTCAATTTTTAGTGAAGTTCAAAGTAGATAATTATGGTAGGTAGGTTATAGAAAAAATATATTTTATAATCAAAAAAAATGTAATATAATAAAAACTGTATATGTTTAAAAAATATTGATAATTTCTATTTTATTAACGTTTTTCATTGGGATAGAATATAAAAAAGATATAGGAAGATTTGGTTTTTAATTTAAAATATTTCTTCAATATGATATTGCCAAAGCAGGATATATGTAGTATAATAAAGTAGTATATAGAATTATAAAAATATTAATGTTATTTTTATAGAGGAGTGTGAGTGCTGGTGGTTGTTACATTGTTTACATCGCCTAGTTGTACTTCTTGTAGAAAAGCAAAAGCTTGGCTTATAGAAAATGATATAGACTTTGTGGAAAGAAATATTTTTTCAGAAGCTCTAACAACAGATGAGATTAAAGACATTTTATCTATCACAGAGCACGGAACAGAAGATATAATTTCTTTTAGATCAAAAACGTTCCAGAAATTAAACTTGGATATCGAAAGTATGTCTATTCAGGAGTTATATAAAGTTATTCAAGATAATCCAGGAATGCTTAGACGACCTATCATTGTTGATGATAAGAGATTACAAGTTGGGTATAATGAAGATGAAATAAGAAGATTTCTTCCAAAGGAAATAAGAGTAAATCAATTAAAACAAATAAAAAATATGGTTAAGTAAGTACGCCCTGATACTACTTTTACCGATTAATTTAAAGGTTGATATTAGGTATCAGCCTTTTTTTATGAGAAGATACTCAACAATAATACTGTAAAGTATTTAACAAAAATAAAAGAAAGAGGTACTTAATGGAAAAAGAAGATATAAAATTTATTACAGGAGAGATTCATTTCCTAGAATTAGTAGAGAAGAAGAGCTCATCGTTAGTATTTAAAGGGCCTAATGAAGAAGAAATTAGCTGTAACGAATCTGACGTTGAAAGTTTAGATGATTACGAAATTGGAGAAGAGTATTCAATGTTCGTATATCCTTCACGTAGTGGGAAATTATTCGCTACACCAAATATACCAGAAGTAACTTATGGTGATTATGCATTTAGTAAAGTTGTAAAAGTTGAGGAAGATAGAGTAGGACTTGATATTGGGTTCTCTCGTGAAATTCCACTTTTGGGAGAAGACTTGCCTAAGTTAAGAAGTGTTTGGCCAAAAGAAGGGGACGAGCTATTTATCACACTTCGTCGTGACTTCAGTGGTCAATTATTCGCTCGTTTAGCGACAGAAACTATCGTAGCATCATTATATTCGAAAGCTACTAAGAGTATGAAAAACAAGGATATTGAAGCTTATCCTTATCGTTTAATGCGTGTAGGAACATTCTTACTAACAAAAGATGGTTATAAAGTTTTCGTTCATGAAAGTGAACGTGAGAAAGAACCACGTCTTGGTGAGAAAGTGACTCTACGTGTTATAGGAGTTAAAGATAACGGAGAAATCAACGGTTCATTCTTACCACGTGCTCACGAAAGAATGGATAGCGATGGTCAAGCTATAATGGACTATATCGAAAATAACGGTTATTGCGAATTTACTGATAAATCAGATCCAGAAGAGATTAAAGCAGTATTTGGAATGAGTAAAGGAAGCTTTAAACGTGCGGTAGGAAGACTGTTCAAGAATAAATTAATTATGATTGAAGAAGACGGGTTATACAAACGTAAAGGAAGATAAAACTATGAAAAAAATAAAATTAGATAAAAATGCATTATTAGGTGGAATTGTTTTAGAAAACGATAGATATCAAGTAGTTCACATGAATCTGAAAACAGGGAACCAAACAGACTCATATAGTAATGATAAAAATATCTTATTACTAAACATCAGCGGAAAAATTACAGTTTCTTTTGAAGAAGAAGTAGAACCTGTAAATGAATTTGAACTATTAGAAATTCCAGCAGGAGTAGAGCATGTGATTACATGCCTACAAGATGCACAGATTTTTGTAGTTAAACTATAAATTACATACGGTGGCTTAAATGGTATTTCTTTTTAGGCCACTATTATTTTAGAAAATTGAATTGAGGAATATGATGGAAGTACAATTTTTAGGTACAGGAGCAGGGCTTCCTGCGAAGTTTAGAAATACACAGAGTTTTGTTTTTAATTTTATGCAAGAATTGAAAGAGTGCTGGATGTTTGATTGTGGAGAAGCAACACAGCACCAGATTTTAAGAACAAATATTAAACCGACAAAAATAACTAAAATTTTTATTAGCCATCTTCACGCAGATCATGTCCTTGGATTAATAGGCTTTTTATCATCTAGAAGTTTCCTTTTAGACACAAATGCTTCGGATGTTACTATATATGGACCAGTCGGGATTAAAAATTTTATAGAAAATAACATGATGTTCACACATTGTTCACTTTCTTATAGGGTAGAATATATTGAAATTTCTAGTGAACAGTGTATAATAGATAATAAAACTGTAGCTGTTTTTAGTTACCCATTAGCTCATAATATTGAATGTTTTGGATATAAAATTGTATTTAAAAAGCAAAAAGGAAGTTTGAATGCAAATAAATTGAAAGAGCTAGGTATTATGCCAGGTCCGTTTTACAAAGAAATTAAAGAAGCAGATACTTTCGAATATAACGGAACAGTGTATAATTCAAGCGAATTTTTATCCGAAGACAAACCTGAAAAAGAAATTTCTATTATACCGGATACTAGGTACTTTGATGGTTTAAGGGAGTTTGTTAAAAATAGTAACGTTATAATTTCAGAGTGCACTTATTTACTTAAAGAAGATGCACACCATGCGAGAAAAAACTATCATTTAAGTATTTTAGATATTGAAAAAATAATATCACAAAGTAAGGTTAAGAATCTATATCTAACACATATTAGTGCTAGATATGATAGAAATATTGAAAAAGAGGCTATAGAATCATTACGTGATAAATGTAATGTAAAGATAGCACATGATCTAGAAGAATATAGTTTGTAAAAATGTAGAGGAGATTGTGAAAATGAATTTAGAAGAAAAAACTATTGAAGTTGAAAAAATATTTAAGGGGAAAGTTTTAGATGTAGAAGTACATATAGTAACTTTACCTAATGGAGAAACTTCAAAACGCGAGCTGATAAATCATAGGGGTGCTGTAGCAATATTAGCTTTAACAAAGAATGATGAAGTAGTTCTTGTTGAACAATATAGAAAAGCTATAGAAGCAGTAACTTTAGAAATTCCTGCAGGTAAACTAGAACCAGGTGAAGATAATAAGAAATTATCTGCTATTAGAGAATTACGTGAAGAAACAGGATATGTAGTAGAAGAAGAAAGACTGGAAAAACTATGCGATGTTCACGTAGCATTAGGTTATAGCTCTGAGTTAATCACAATTTACTATGTTGATAATTTAGAATATGCTGGAGAAATTGATCCAGATGACGATGAATTTATTAATTTAAGAAAATATAAGATTGAAGAAGCATTCAAGCTTTTAGATGATAATGTTATAACTGACAGTAAGACGATGCTTGCATTAGCTTACTTGAAAAATAGGAAAGGCGCGAAATAGTATATGAGTATTTATGAAGAAATAATTAAAATTATTCAAAAATCTTCATACAAATTAACTCCACAAAGGGAAAAGATTGTAGAGATTTTAGTTGAAAATGAAGATAAACATCTTAGTGCAGAGGAACTGTATTTTATTCTTAAAGAAAAAACACCAGATATTGGTATAGCTACCGTTTATAGAACTCTAGATATTTTTTATGAGTTAAAAATATTAGAAAAAATATCTTTCAGCAATGGTGTTTCTAAATATCATTTGAGACAATCTGTAGATGACGAACTTCATCATCATTTAATATGTACTAACTGCAATAGCATAGAAAAAGTATCTAATCCTATATTTAACAAACTTATTGAATATATGAAAAAAGAGTACTCTTTTGAAGTGCAAGATAACTCATTATCATTTTATGGAACTTGCGCTAATTGTAAAAATAAAGGTGAAAATTAATGTTTTTTGATAAATTAGAGAAGATATTATTACTTATCTCTAGTGTAGTCTACATTGTATATATTGGATTTGTTGGTGGTATGATCAACTTATTTCGAGAATATGCAGGAAATGAATATTTAAGAAACAAGATTGTTGATCAGATTCGTGAACAAACACGTCTTACACAAGATAGTGCCAACGTATCAACGAAGGATATGCACTTTATTTTCCAAGTGATGGGACAACTGGCTTGGGTATATTTCGCACTTTTAATAGTCTTATTTTTACTATTATTATTTGTGATTTTTAAAAAAGGTATAAACCATAACGTAGTCGCATTTTTATTTTTAGTGTATAGTATCTTATTGTTAATCTTTAGTTTAGGTATATTATTTATTAGTTGTTTAATATACTTCTTCTTAGGAATAAGAATAATATTAATAAGAAATTCAGAAAAATATAAGCGTGAAGCAGCATAATTTCCGAGGAATTCAGTTTCTTCGGAAATTTTTTTGTAAAATTTTTATAAAAATATAAGTATGTTGAAGTAATATGATAGTAAAATATTAAAAAACACAAAGAAATCTGATAAGAAAAGTAATTATTAGAAAAATGGTAAAGTAAAATACATTCAATCTATATTGTTAGTATTTTTTGGAGATAGAGAGTATCCATCAAATAATAATAATTAAATAAAAGTGAAAAAAATACTATACTTATTTAGAGTTTTTTTAGGGAATATCAGTTTGCAAAAAGTATATAAAGCTAATATAATTCTTAGTATAATTTATTTTTTAGGAGGACTTATGAAAAATAAAGTTATTAAGATTTTAAAACGATTAGCAATAGTTGTAGTAACCTTGCTATTGTTGGTAGGCGGTTATGGGTATTATTTTGTTCATAAATCTTTACCAACAGTTGAAGGGAAGACAGAATTAAAGATTTTAGACAAGAGTGTAAAAGTATCGCGAGATAAAAATGGAATTCCTACAGTTGAGGCTGAAAATGATAGTGATCTATATAGAGCTCAAGGTTATATTCATGCGCAAGATAGATTATTTCAGATGGACTTAGCAAGAAGACAAGCGAGTGGTAGACTTTCTGAAGTAGTTGGTGAAGCAGCACTAGAAAATGATAAGAAATTTCTAATTTTTTCTTTAAGGAAAGCAGCAGAAGAATCTTATAAGGATTATTCAGAAGAAGCAAAAAGAATATTAGAAAATTATGCTCAAGGAGTAAATTCATTTATTGAAGAAGCAAAAAGAGATAATAAATTACCTTATGAGTTTTCTTTATTAGGATATTCTCCTGAAAATTGGACTCCTATTGATTCTTTAACAGTCGGGAAATACATGGCTTATGATTTAGGTGGGCACTGGGATCACTTAGGATTCAATAATTGGATTTTAAATAATTTAGGTGAAGAAAATCTAAAACAGTTACTTCCTGATAGTTTTTCAAAAAATAAAGATAATGAAGAAATTATAAGAGCGAATCAAGGTATAGATGTGAGTATAGATAAGAATACTGCTAAGACTGAGCGACCACCGATGGAAAATGGTAGCAATGACTGGGTTGTTTCAGGTAAGAAAACTAAATCTGGTAAGCCTATATTAGCAGATGATCCTCATTTAGGACTAGGTACTCCATCAGTTTGGTATCAAATGTCACTTTCAACACCAAATAACAAAGTTTCAGGGGTCATTTTCCCAGGAGTACCAGGTATTATTCTTGGTCATAATGAACATATAGCATGGGGAGTTACGAATTTTGGACCAGATGTTCAAGATCTTTATATTGAAAGACGACAAGAGAATAATCCATATAAATTTAAATATGATAATGAATACTATGATGCTAAAGTTGATAAGTATTCAATAAAAGTAAAAGGAAAAGATGCTATTGATTTTGAGGTTGTTAATACGAAGCATGGTCCAATAATTGATCAATTGCTGAAACCATTAGGAAATAAAGATACGAGTTTTTCAATGCAGTGGACAGCACTAGAATCAACTCAAGAACTAGAAGCTATCTTAAATATAGATAAAGCGAAAAATTGGCAAGAATTTGAAAAATCATTAGAAAAATTCAAGGCACCAGCTCAAAACTTTGTTTTTGCGGATAATGAAGGAAATATAGCTTATAAATCAAATGGTAATGTACCTATTAGGAAAAAAGGAGATGGTAATCTTCCAGTTCCTGGATATAGTAGTGATTATGGATGGAGTGGATATATATCTTATGATAAATTGCCGAAACTTGTTAATCCAGGAGAGGGTTTTATAGCGACAGCGAATACTGAAACTGTTAAAACGGATTACCATACATCAAACGTTTGGGCACAACCATATAGAAAAGCTCGTATAGATGAGGTATTATCAAAGAAAAATAATTTAACAGTTGATGATATGAAGAAACTTCAAATGGACACAAAAAATCTGTATGCACAAGAATTTTTACCAAATTTCTTGAAAAATATAAATGTTGATAAAATTTCTAAAAAAGAAATAGTTGATAAACTGAAATCATGGAATAACGTAGATGATAAAGACGAAGTGGCTCCTTTAATTTTCGATCTGTGGATGAAGAAAATCCAATCTTATATATTAAAAGACAAGATGTCAGCAGATGTATATAAATTTATGCCACATAAAGAAAGTTATGTTGATAAAATACTTAGAGATAGCATAAACGGTAAAAAAGTAAATCTTATTGAGGAAAAAAATGGTCTACGAGAAGTATTAACAAACAGTTTAAATGAAACTATAACTGAACTAGAAGGAAAATATGGAAATAACTTATCTAAATGGAAATGGGGAGAGGCTCATAAATTAGGATTCAGACATCCGCTTTCTAAATCTTCAGCACTATTAGCATTTTTCTTAAATCCGAAAGAATATCCTATTTCAGGTTCTAAAGTTACAGTTCAAGCAGCGAAACAAAACGAAGAAGGACTTGTAAATCATGGAGCTTCTTGGAGATTTGTTTATGACTTTGAGACTAAAACAGGACATCATGTTGTTGGACCTGGTCAAAGTGAACATTTCTTAAGTGATAATTATGATGACCAAATAGAAAAATGGGTAAAAGGAGAATATACAAGTGAATCTATAGGAAATATTCCTAAGGATAAAGTATTGGAACTAGTACCTAAAAAATAATAAAAATAATGGAAAGTAATAAGGTTTTCTTGTTACTTTCCATATTTTAATTAAAAAATATAGAATACTATAAACATAATTTGAATAAAGAAAAAAATCTGATATAATTAGGGTAGCAAGTAGAGCTGTGGTTTGAATAAGGAATACGCTCTGAAAAGAGAAATGGCGGTGCAACTCCGCCCGACTACTTGTTATGTGGCTGATCTAAAATTCCTGAAATTTAACAAGGTGTATATGAGAACTTATAGACGCAGTGGTTTATTGATATCTAAATTCGCTTTATAGAAGCTTTTTAGATATCTAATAAACTTTGCGGGGGTGACTCGACAAAATCGATTTCTACGAAATCACGATTTTTGAGTCACTCCCAACTATTTAATATCAAGGGATGGTGATAATAATGAATAATATCAAAATAAGATTATCAGTTGATAACTTTTATGATAATATTTCTAAAAATAAACAAAAGACAAAAATTGATCCAAAACAACTAAGTAAATCGTTAGGATATGACGAAAAAATAATAAATGAATTTCCTGATGAAATAAACATGGGGCTTTCTTGTGGCAATCCAATTAATCACCTAAAAATCAAAGAAGGACAGTCTTTAATTGATTTGGGATGTGGAACAGGAATGGATATTTTCATAACAAAGATGAAAAATCCAAAAGTAGGAACACTATATGGCTTAGACAGATTAGATTCAATGTTAGAAAAAGCTAAGAAAGTTAGAGATAATAAGAAATTTGATAATATTGAATTTATTAAAGGAGAACTAATAAATATTCCATTAGAAGACCAATCGGTTGATAGAGTTATTAGTAACTGTGTTATAAATTTAGAGCCAGATAAACAAAAAGTATATGATGAAATATATCGTATTTTAAAAGAAGACGGAATGTTTGTAATATCAGATATTATCTTGAAAAAGGAATTACCATTAGAGTGGAAAAATTCTCGAAAGATGCACTGCACTTGAGTGGCGGGTGCTCTTCTGGAAGAAGAGATGGTTGATATTATTAAAAAAGCAGGATTTACTAAGTTCCAAATTATTAATTCTGATGTAACAGATGAGTATGCAGAAAAATGGGGATATGGAAAAGGAATGAAAGATTACATACAAAGTGGACTGCTTATTGGAAGAAAATAATTTTGTTGGCTAACGATGAAAGCGTTAGCCAATTTTTTTGACATGTCTAGTCAAAAAGGAGTACAATAATAGTTAATAAATATATTATAAAATCATTATTATAAATGTAAAAAAATGAGTATAAAAATAATAAATTTTTGTTATAATATATTATATAGATGAAATAAATTTTTAAAAAATTAAGTTCGAAAAAGACGAAATAAATAGGTATTTACTCGAATAATTTAAATGAATTAAAATATAATATAAAATTTAAATCTTTGTTTAAACTAGATTTTAGTTAGTTTTTATATAATATATTTGAATTAAATTATCTATAACATAAAAATATAGTTAGGAGTGGGAAACTATGAGGTTATTATTAGCCGAAGACGAAAGAGACTTAGCAGATGCTCTTGAAGCAATGTTAAAACACAACAATTACTCAGTCGACGTAGTAAATAACGGACAAGATGCATTAGATTATCTTATGTTGGATGATTATGATGGAGCTATTCTTGATGTTATGATGCCACAAATGGATGGGGTAACAGTAGTAAAAAAATTAAGAGAGAATAAAAAAAGTACACCAGTTTTATTACTTACAGCAAAATCAGAGATTGAAGATAAGGTGTATGGACTAGACAGTGGTGCAGATGATTATTTAACAAAACCATTTGTAACTAAGGAGCTATTAGCGAGAGTTCGTTCAATGACAAGAAGACAAGCGACATTTACTAGTAATGTATTAGAATTAGGGAATGTTAGCTTAAGTAAATACACATTTGAATTAGCAACAGAAAAAGATAAAGTAAGATTATCAAATAAAGAATATCAAATGATGGAAATGTTGATGAGAAATCCAGGGAATGTGATTCAAACTGAACAATTTTTAGAAAGAATTTGGGGATATGATAGTGAATCTGAAATTAACGTAGTTTGGGTTAATATTTCATATCTAAGAAAAAAATTAAAAGCATTAGATGCAAATATCCATATTAAAGCTACTAGAAATGTTGGTTATACTTTGGAGATGATTGATGTTTAAGAGTCTTAGAAGAAAATTTATTACAACAGCTGTTGGGAGTGTAGCTGTAGTAATAGCTATTTTGGCTATTGCGTTAAACTTTATAAATTATTATAAATTAGAAGAAAGAATAGACACAACACTATTAGATGCTTCAAAATCACAAGCATTAATTAAAATTTTTGCTGAAGATGGAGATGATCTAATAATTACAAAAAATTCATCTAGTACAACAGATTATAATGGTTTTTCTATTGCTAAGGTTGATGATTCTGGAAGAATAATTAAAACATATCGTGATGACACTTTAATACCTAATCAAGATGCTTTGCAGAGTAAGGTTATTGAAGCATTAAAGGAAGGAAAAACTAGCGGATTTATTGGTAGCTATAGATTCTTAAAAGCTGAAACAAACGTAGGAAACTTAATACTATTCTTAAATTGCCAACGTGAATTAGATTCGCAACATTCATTTGAAAAAAATAGTTTATTAATTTCTATTGGAGTTATAGCATCAGTATTTGTTTTAATTGTGTTAATCTCTAAAAGAGTGATAGCACCAATTCAAGAAACTTACATAAAACAAAAACAATTCATAACAGGAGCGAGTCACGAGCTGAAAACACCGTTGGCTATTATTAGTTCTAATGCTGATGTATTAGAGATGATGAATGGTGATTCAAAATGGACGCAGAACATACATAATCAAGTAGACCGTCTTACTAGTTTAGTTAACAGTTTAGTTGTATTTAGCCGAATGGAAGAAAAAGACACTGTCGAAAGAACAAGATTTGATCTGGCAAATGCATTGGAATCAAGAATAGAAGATTTTAATGAATTAGCACACTTCCAGAAAAAAAATATTGTAACAGATATAGATCCTGATTTGCATTATTTTGGTGAAGAAGCTTCAATAGTACAATTGATGGATATATTGTTAGAAAATGCTATTAAATATGCACCGGAAGACAGCGGTATATCAGTTAGTCTTAAGAAAAATAGAAAATATGCTATTTTGAAAGTTTCTAATAAAGCAACAGTTCAAAAAGGTGATTTAAGTAAAGTGTTTGAGCGCTTTTATCGTCTAGATGAATCAAGAAATAGTGCAATAAAAGGATATGGTATAGGGTTATCTATGGCACAACTTATTGCAGAAAAGCACAAAGAAACAATTCGAGCGTATGCACCAGAAGATGGAATCTTCAAAATAGAAATGCGTTTTACACTTGATGAAAGATATTAATTAAAGTTAATCTTCCAAGCTTATCGGTTTGGGAGATTATTTTTAAAAGAAATTTCTATAGGAGGAATATTTATGGATAGTTTAATAGAATTTTATTTCCGACTAATTAGATATATTAATGCTAACTGGAAGAAATATATAGATTTATTTAAAAAAATGTCGACTTTTGAAAAAAGTATTCAATGTTTCTTATTTGTGATAGAAATTAGTATTATATTTTATTTAACAGTCGAAGTAGTTAAAGATACTGATTCCATTATGCCATTTGTATCTTTTGCTTTATTATTGATTGTGTTTTTAGTTCATCAGTATTTTCATAGGAAAACGAAGGTGAAAATAGAAACTAGAAATATTAAATAAATTTTTCTTATGATTATAAAAAGTAATGTATATTCAAAGATTATTTTTAGAAAAACAAAAAAACTTCAAAATTAACTTGTGTGTAAGTTATTTTGAAGTTTTTATTTATCTATTTTTAATCTCTTTTTTTATTCTACGTATAGTTTTTGAAGAAAGGTATATAGAAGTTCCATCTTTAAAAATTACAGTTTCAGTATCTAATTTATCTATATTGTCTAAATTTATAGCATAAGATCTATGGCAGATATAAATTGATGGGTGTAAAATTTCAAGATTTGAAATTTTACCGAAGAATATTATTTCTTTATTATTTATTAAATTTAATCTTATTTTGTGGCCTTCTAATGCTTCAAAATATAGCAGTTCAGTAATATCATAGAACTCTTGTTTAAGTCCGACTTTAATTGGAACTTTTCCTATATTAGAGTTTAGTTTTGTACTTTGAATGTATTGTTCATATGCTTTAGTTAGAGACGTGCGTATTTTTTCATTTATGTCATCATGATTTTTTATTATATAGGCTAGGGGAGCTATCATTTCATTTAATATCCTAACTTGCATATTATCAAAATTTGTAATATAGATTAGTTTTGCGAAAGGATCAATATCTCGAATTTTCTTCCCTAAGTCTATACCGCTCATAACACTTTCACCTAAGTCTATATCTAAGAAATAACAGTTAGCTATACCGTGTTTAGGCGCTTCTTCCAAAATGTTTAACGGATTAGTAGATGATGTTATGATTTCAATAGATAAATCATTAATCATAATATAGTTTTTTATGACTTGTTCTATTTTCTTTAAAATTTCATTATTATCTTCACAAATAAAAACTTTCATCTATAACTCCCCCTCAATTGTAAGTATTTGTTTAAATAGATTATCTTCGATTCTAGTATTTAAAATCATATTATGTTTACTAATAATTTCGTTAGCAGAACTTAATCCTATTCCTCTATTTTCTCCTTTTGAAGAATATCCACTTTCATTAATTTTGTTTATATCTAAATCGGTATTATAAAAGGTATTCGTTATTTGAATAACAATAGTTTTATTGACTTTTAAAATTATTAATTCTAAAAATCTATTATTGTCTAATTCTAAACCAGCCTCTAAAGAATTATCCAAGAAAATTCCTAATACACGACTTAGCTGCATCTCATTAACATAAAAATTGTCAATCTCATCTTCAACACAAATATTAACTTTAAAATCATTATTTTGAGCGCTGATGATTTTATTTGTAAGTAAATTCTTAATAGATGGAACTTTAATATTGTTTAAATGAGAAAGAACTATATTATCAAGCTCAATTTTTGTGTTGAAGTCCTTTATATTGTTGTAAAAGTAGTCTCTTAACTTTATATTATCTACTTCATTGCTAGTTATATACCCCTCAAGTCCTAAAATAATATTATTAAAATCATGTTTGAATTTTCTAATCTCATTATTATTTTTTTCTAATGATTCGATATATTTTTTCTGTTGTTCTAGCTTTTGCCTTTCAGCTTCTACTTCCATCTTAATATGAAAATTTTTAAGAAGAGAAGAGGAGATGAAAACAAACAATATAAAGAAGAAAGTAATTACACTTATAGACATATAATAAAGGGGTATATTATTACTTTCCATAACAGAGTTTATACCTAGAAAATTATAAAAAACAAGAATAAATACAGAAATAAAAAGTAACAACTTGTAAATGATACTGCTTTCTTGTTTTGTAAAGCTATTTAAATTAATTTTAAAAATCTTTGAAAATATAAAGGTTAATATAAAAAAGACTATCATATCCATTATATTAATCCAAAGAGTAATCTTTAGAATAGTATATACTAATGTTACTAGTAATTCAGATGTTTTAAATAACGCTGTTGTGTATAATATAGTAAATGTTAAATTGAAGAGATTAAATTTAACATTTTTTCTTTTTAATATTGCAAATATAGGGAAAATTATTGAAAGTATTATAAAAAAATTAAAGATATAATAAGAAAAATAATAAGTCAACACAAAAATTCCTGAAAATATTATTAAATCATGCCTGTTAAACTTTACTTGATAAATTTGTTTTATAATATTACATATAGAAATAAATAATAAAATCATTATTGGAATATGATAATATATAATTTCAAAATAATCTTTCATAATACGCTCCTAAAATAAGTGTTAATTAGATTTTAACATTTAATAATAGGAATATCAACTGAATTTAGTGTGTGAAACTAGATTGTTAAATAGAGAAAAATGTCATTATAGGAAAAAAAGTGACTATTCAGGAAAAATTTATAAAAGTATAGACCGTATAATGTATAGTGGTTATAAGATAATTGAACGTTATTAAAATTAAATAGGAGTAAGTGGGAAATGATAAATAATGAAAAAATTAAAAGAATAGGCTTTGTATTAATTGGAATCTTTAATTTTATATTATTACCGTTTGTCTTAATGTATTTTTCAGGAAAAATGACTTGGTATGGGATATTATATTTTTTTGCGATGAGTGGTTTCTTTACTTTGATGATTATTATAGGGTATAGAAGATTTATAGTACCAAGAATAATAGAAAGGCACATTATTCCCCGAAATAGAAAAAGTTATTATATTATTTCTTTAATTTCAGGAATAATAGCTGTTATATTGTTTGTAATTTTAGTAATTAAAAAATCTGAGTTTGATGAGATTATTACAGTAGTTGGTACTGTATGGGTTGTTTGGATTACAATAATAATTTATTTAAGAGAAACAAGATACTTTAAATTATGGTAGGATAAGTGATTGTAAAATAAAATCTTAAGTGATAGATATGTTTTAAAATTGGAGGAATAAATTATGTTTAGAAGTAAGTATTTTGCAATGATTTCTTGGTCGATTACTATTATTTTAATAGGATTAAAGATTTCTGGATCAGAGTATCCTAGTATTCCGATAATGGTAGTTGCTTGTATAATGTCTATAGAAAGAACAGTAGGATATTTTATAAATAAGTATAGAGATAATTTAAAGGATTAATTTCAGTGTACTTAAAAGAATATCATTTCAGGTATAAAATTTGCTAATTCAGGTAATTTGTTATATATTATGAGAACGTTTTATGTTATAATTAGAAAAAGGGAAATCCTTTAATTTTATAGGAGAAGGAGGTTTTAATATGAAACCATTCAAAAGAACAGTAGAGAAAATTTTAGCGTGGCTTGCTAATTTTATTTTAATAGTTTTAACGGGAGTTTTAACGTATCAATCATTCTTTAAAGTTTCAGCTTTAAAAGATAACCAAGAATTTTTAAATCATTTTAAAGCCGAACTTGCTAAAAATTCTAATGGGGTAAATTTATCTGCTGAACAAGTAATTGATTACACAATTCAAGGGATTAAAATATATTCAGTTGTATTAATCGTATTAGTTATAGTTGCATTATTAGCGACATTGTTAATGAAAAAACGAATATTATCAGGAATACTTTTCTTATTATTAGCAATAGTGGTAGCTGTTGGTACAGTAGGATTATTAGTGCCTGTATATCTATTCTACTTTATCGTAGCGATTATGCTATTTGTTAGAAAAGAAAGACCTGAGGAATATCAAGAAACAGTTAATTATCTGTAAGAAAAAAATTTGAGAATGCTTTAGGTTACTGAATTTTAAAAAAGGTGAATGCGTATGTTAAGTAATATTTTATTGTTTTGTCAAATATTAATAAGTTTATATAGTCTTTATTTAAACTTTAAAAATTCGGAGTATATAAAACGATCTAATTGGTATAATAGTATAATTTGTTATGTATTTCTAGGTATGATTAGCAATAATACGGATAATATCTCTACTAAAGCAATTCTTACATTAGTAATGTTTTTAATATTAATAAGCGAGTTTAATACGATAAAAATATTAAGAAATAATGATACAGAAATAGTTTCAGAAAAAATATAGCTATTTATTCTGATTAATCGTATAGAAAATATTATACAAAAAGTGAATACTTTAGAGTAATTTTAAAATTATGATTTTCATAGAGTCATGATTTGAAGATTACTCTTTTTCATTATCTCAATGTCTATTTAATATATTAAATTTTTTATCTGAAATTTAGACTATCAAATTTCAATAAATTGGGATATTGTGGTATAATTTATAAAGACAAATAATGAAGGATTTATTATGATAAAATATAATTATAATGAGAGATTAATAGAAAAATTAAATATTGTTCCTTTTATAGAAAAATATAATTTTAATAATGAAAAATATAATACTGCTATTTTTTGTGCGTTAAGTTCAATATATAATCATAAAGCTAATTATGATCACATTGAATCAAAATCGATATTGCTTGGGGATTATTATAGTTTTGAGTATTATAGTATATTGAAAGATGAGTTGGATAAATTAAGTAGTTTAACAGATACTATGAAGGTTGGCTACTTTCAACTTGTTACTAAAAGGATGAGTAAGGAAGAATTTTATTTAAGTATAATAAAGACGTGGTTTAGTTTTTACGATGCTGAATTCAAGGAAACTGATAGTAAAGCTGTAGTCTTTATATAAAAATTGATGGAGAATAGAATGTTAAAACAGTATGATACATTGGTGCATGATGTTTTAGAAGATATCTTAGATATCACAAAATGTGATGATGATAGATTAAATGAGATTATAAAAAGATATTTTTTAAATGGTGGAAAGAGGGTAAGAGTCCTTCTTTTACTTATGTGTGCTAAATTAGGAAATTTTGAATTGAATAGAAAAGATATAATTCGAATGGCTAGTATAGTTGAAATAATTCATACTGCAAGTCTTATTCATGATGATATCATTGATAATGCTGATACAAGACGCGGTAGTATTACAATGAATAAAGAGTATACTAATGAGTTTGCTCTATATGTAGGTGATTATTTATTTGCGATAGTTTTAAAAGAAGTTTCGAAATTTAATGATGAGAGAATTCATAGTTATTTAGCTGAGACTCTTAAGCAACTTTGTATCGGTGAGCTTATTCAAGCTGATGGTCTATATAATATTAAAACTAGACGAATAGATTACTTAAAGAAAATTAAAAGAAAAACAGCGATTTTAATTGCATTTGCTTGTGTTGCAGGTAGCATTGTTTCTAAAGCTTCTGACGAAAATATCAAAAGTGCTTTTTCGTATGGTTATTACTTAGGTATGAGCTATCAAATTATTGATGATTATTTAGATTTTGCTGGTGGAGCTGAAAATCTTGGTAAAGAAGTGGGGCAGGATTTAATGAATGGGAATATCACATTACCAGCATTACTTGCAAGAGAAGAAAACCCTGGATTATTTAATAACTTTACTAATAAAACGAGTGTTGAAGAGAAAACGGAAATTATTGATTACATAAAAAATAATGAGAAAATTTTATCAGAGACTCTGGACATAAGTAAACGTTATTTGCTAAAAGCACAAAATAGTATAGATAAAATAGAAACTTCAGTTAAAAATGAATTAACTTTTATAATGAATAAGTTGGCAAGGAGAGATAATTAAATGGATTTACAACAATTTTTAGAAGAATTAAAAGATATTGATTTTACGGCATTAGATAGAGAACAACAAGAAGAATTTCGTACAATACTTTTAGATTATGGATTATTTGATGAGTGTTTGGAACTATCTAAAGTTATTTACGAACAAAATAGAGAAGATGATACTGCTATCGAAGGTTATGTTCACAATTTATTATACTTAGATAGAAAAGATGATGCTTTGGTAGTATTATACAATTCACCAAAAACGCCATCAATTTTATATCAAGAAGGTTTAATATATTTAGAAGATGAATTATACGAAATTGCTGAGGATAAATTCCTAGCTGCAAGAGCTGGAACAGACTTTAATGAAGCAATTCGTGCTATTGATAAAGAGTTAGTTGGTATTTACTTAGCAACTGGTAGAGAAGATAAAGCAAAAAATCTTAGCGAAAGAATTTTCTACGAAGAACCATCTTTAGAAAATTTCCAAACAGCATTTGATAATTTATTTGCATTGGGATTATTTGAAGAAGCTATAGATTTTTATAACCAAAATGGTAGAGGTTATGAAGATGCAAGTATATTATTCTCATTAGCTTTTGCTTATAATCAAATTCAAAATTTAGAAAAATCAAAAATGCACTTATTAAAAACTATTGCTTTGGATCCTGATTTCACTGAAGCATACTTACATTTAGGGCATATGTCTAAAGGTGATGAAGCTAAGAAATATTTAGAGAAATATATTGAATTACAAGGTATGGCGATTAGTGCATATTTACATTTAATTTCTTTATATAAAGATGATCAACAATATGACAACATACGTACACTTATGCAAGAAGTGTTATCTTCTCAAGGAATTTCTGAGCAAACATTATTTATTACTATAAATGCTCTTAAATCACTATTTGAGTATGAAAAAATCTATGATTTATATAACGAAAACTCATTAATAAAAGATGATCCAATCCTTTTAGGTGCTGCTTTAAATGCTTTATCTGAAGAAGAGGATTATATTGATTTTGTTGAAGAAGAAGTAGTTACTTATTTTGAAGTACTTCACGACGAACCAACATATTTAGAAACACTAAGAAATGTTTATGAACTAACAGGAAGCGCGAGAGTTCGAGATATAATTAATCATTTCGAAAAACATCATGGACCGCATGGTCATCATCATTAGAAAAAAGAAAATATAGCTAGAGATAGGAGGTGTTAGTTATGGATTTTAGTTTTAAAGATATATATACTCGAGCTAAGTCAGTAGTTGAGACTGATAGTTATGTAATTTACCAAACATTAAAGTCAAAATTATACTTTAGTGGAAATTACTTATTAATGAAAAAAGAACCAACTTCTATAGATGAACTTGAATATTATATTGCATCTTGTAGAAACTTTTTTAGAGAGAAAGGCGTTAATTTTATTCATTTAGCTGCATTAGAAAATGTAAAGCTATCTTGGAAGCTTAAAAGGTATTTAAAGAAAGAAGGTTTTAGTGAGATTAATTTATATTTATATTACTTAAATATTAAAGACTTCGTAGAACCAGAATTAAGTGAATTTCAGGTAGAATATCTTCAAAAAGTTGATTTAAATAGATATTTGAAGTTTCAATATAAAATTGATTTGGAAGCTAGTAATGAAGAATGGGCTGAACATAATCAAGGTTTATTATACGAAGATATTAGGTCTGAAAATATTAAGCAACTTGTGGCAAAAGATGGAGAAAAAATAGTAGGGTCAGCTAATATAATAGTTAAGAGTAATTTCTTTGAGATAGATAATTTATATATAGCACCTGATTACAGAAATCGTGGGCTAGCTAAGCATATTATTACTCATGCTATAAAGAGTGAACGTAAAGAAAATGTTCTTTTAGTAGCTGATGCTAACGATACTCCTAAATATATGTATGAAAATATTGGATTTATAAAAATTTCAGAACAAGATTTCTATTTAAAATCAAAAATATAATTAATAAAAGAGTGAGCGACTCATAGATCAAGATTTCCTCGAAATTAGGTTATTTGAGTCGTATCTTTTTTTCGAAGGATATAAGGAATATTGAAGTTCTATGTTTCGTATTGAGAAAATAATTAATATGTAGTAAACTATAAGATGAAATATAGAAAATATGTTGGAAAAGGATGTGATTATTGTAGTGAAGAAAAAATTTAAAAGATTTTTGAAGTTTGTTATTGAATCAATGGCTGTTATTTTGGTAATATATGGAGTTTTTTCTGCTGGAGGACATCTTAAGGCTAAGAAGGATGCAATTAAACAGCAAGAGTTAGCTCAACAAGAGGCACAAAATAAAGAAAAACAACAAGAAGAATCAACATCTGAAAATACGAAACTTAGCGAGACTGAACTTAATGAAACTTTCGATAATATAATAGAGCAGTACAAAGGAAATAATGAAATAGGTATTGTTTATAAGAATTTTTCTACAGGATATAAGTATTCACAAGAGGAAAATAATTACTTTACAGCAGCAAGTACAATAAAAGTAGTATATGCTATGAGAATATATGATCGTATAAGAAATGGAGAAGTATCAGAAAATGCTGATATATTTTATAGTGAGAAAAATTTAGAAGAAGGTAATGGGTTGATCACTAATAATAAGAAAAAAAATAGTTACAAATTAGATTATGTTCTTCAAAATATGATACAGTATTCTGATAATACAGCTACAAATATGTTGGTAGGAGATAGTGCAACTGCAGCAGATTTATTGGTAAAATATTTTAATAGCCTAGGTGTGAATTTATCAATGGAAGAAGCACAAAAGAATAGAATAACGCCAGCAATGATGGAGGCTGTTTGGACAAAACTATATAATGAAAGAGATAAGTACTCAAAATTAATTAAGTATCTAGAAGATTCGGAAGCAGGAGAAGTAATAAAAGAAGGTATTCCAAATAAAAAAATAGCTAGTAAGTACGGAGCTTTAGATTCTAATTACCATGAAACTGCTATTGTATTTGGAGAAAAAGATTATATGTTATTGATTTATACTAATAATCTAAATAATTCTAAACAAGTGATAAAAAATATTGCTAAAAAAATTGATGAAATTACAAATAATAATATGTAGTAAAAGAATTAGATAGGGAATAAGGAACCTATCTAATTTTTTTGTGATATTTTTAATAAATAAAGATAAATAGATTGTTAGTCAAAGATTAAGGTTACTCATATCCCTTTATTAATTTTTATTTTCATGCTATAATTAACAGGTTGTATAAATAAAACAGTATATAAAATTGGATAAATTAAGGAGAAACAAATGACAACATTTGAAGAATTAGGGGTTAGTCAAGAGACAGTTCAGTCACTAACCAACATGAATTTTATATCTCCAACTGGTATTCAAACAGAGACAATCCCATACGTATTATCGGGAATTGATATTTTAGCTCAAGCACAAACAGGATCAGGAAAAACAGGTGCTTTTGGAATACCGTTAGTAGATACAGTAAGGCGTAATGATCAATTACAATCATTAATCCTTGCTCCAACAAGAGAATTAGCTCAGCAAGTTGGAGAACAACTTCGCTTAATGTCAAGATCTAAAGGATTAAAAGTAAGTATTGTATTTGGTGGAACAAGTATTGAAAGACAAATTCAAGATTTGAAAAAGCGTCCTCAAATAATAGTAGGAACACCAGGTCGTGTGATTGATCACATTAATAGAAGAACAATTAAATTAGATACATTAACTCATCTAGTATTAGATGAAGCTGATGAAATGCTGAATATGGGATTCATAGAAGATGTAAGATTTATTTTATCGAAAATAACTTCTAAACATCAAACACTATTGTTCTCTGCGACAATGCCTAAAACAATAATGGAACTTTCAAAAGACTTCATGAAAGATTATAAACTAATTAAAACTATGAGTGATGAAGATCTTAAACCAGATATTACAGAATATGCTACAATTGCTAGAGAAAATGAAAAATTAGAAGCATTAATTGGATTTTTAGATGTACAAAATCCTAATTTAGCTATTGTTTTTGGTAGAACAAAACGCCGTGTTGATGAATTAGCGAGTGCGTTGATTGCTAAAGGATATTTAGCTGAAGGATTACATGGAGATATCACTCAATCTAAACGTTTAGAAATTTTACGCAAATTTAAAAATAATTCATTACAAATCCTTGTTGCAACGGATGTTGCAGCACGTGGTATTGATATTAGTGATGTTACACATGTTTATAATTTTGATATTCCACAAGATGTAGAAAGTTATACTCATAGAATTGGAAGAACAGGACGAGCAGGGAAATCTGGAGTAGCAATTACATTTTTAAATCCAGTAGAGATGCCTTATCTGAAAGATATTGAGAATTCTCGTGGAGAAAGAATGAAGATGTTACGTCCATATTCACAAGAAGAAGTGAAGAAAGCACGTCACAACAGGTTATTTGATGAAGTTATTTCTGAAATGGGTAATAATCATGTAGAATTTAATAGCTTAGCTAATAAATTATTAGCAGAAACAAATGCGGAAAAAGTAATTACAATTTTACTAAGTAAATTAATCAATGATAAAAAAGAAGTAGATGTAGAATTATCATTTGAAAAACCTCTACCTCGAAAACAAGAACGAGGTAGACGTTCAAATAGAGGTAATGATAGACGTCGACGTTCAGAAAATAGAGATAAGAAAAATCGTAATGAACGTAGAGGTACAGATAAGAAATTCTTCGACAAAAAAGGACGAAGAATGCAGAACAAATAATAAGAAAAAGGTGTTAGTCTATAAGCTAATGCCTTTCTTTTATAACATAGGATTATTAATGTAATTTTTATTAAATATACTGGAGAAATTCTATAGTTTAATGTATAATAGTAATGTATGATTTTTATTAGTTTATAAGGATATAGTGAACTCTATTTTTATAGATAAATTCCCTATATCTTTTAAAATGTAATAAAAAAATTTAAAAGAAGGGAATAAGAATAATGAAGAAATTAGGTGTCTTTTTAGGTGTTTTGTGTATAGCTATTTGTACATTCTTATTATTCTATGGTGAACCTGCTTACCAAAAATGGCAAGAGTACAATTTTAAATCGCAGGTAAAAGATACGGTAGAGGCTGCTGATAAATCAGATTTCGCAAAAGATAGCAGTTCAAAAACTGGTTGGTTAGGTGATAAATTTGTAAAAGTTTATTATCCGAACTCAAACTCTTCTAATGCTGATGAAATAAAATCTCGTTTAGATGAGGAAACAAAAGGATTAGTTGAAGGGGATCTAGACTTTAACAAAGATATTAAAGAAATTGTTTTCTACGGAAGTAAAGAAAAAGAGAGTAATTTTGCTAATGTATCAGAATTAAGTGTTGAGAAAGTCACTCATAAAATATCTGATAAGAATGTAGAAGCGGCAACAGAGTCTAATTTATCTAGTATTTTCTTAACAAATGATGGAAAACCATTTACTTTATCTAGTCTATTTGCTTCTCCAGATGATGCTAAGAAAAAGTTTTTATTTAAAATTCAAAAACAGTTAGAAGGTCGTGGAGTATCCGAAGCAGATGCTAAAGAGGCTATTGTAAGACTTCGTGATCAAGATATGGCTGATTGGAAGTTTTCATATGCAGAATCTAAGTTTAACATAAATGTAGATCCTAAAGTTGGAGAAGTTAGTTCAGTAGAAGTTCCAATGACTGATTTACATAAGTATATAACAGAAAGTTATTTAAAAGGTGAAGATTTAGATAAATATAAAGAATATGTTAAGAAAAGAGATAGAAAAGCTGTAGCATTAACATTCGATGATGGACCAAATCCACAGACTACACCTGTAGCTTTGGAATTATTGAAAAAATATAAAGCCAAAGGTACATTCTTTATGGTAGGTCATGCAGTGGAAGGAAATGAGGATCTTGTTAAGCAAGTAGTTGCTGAAGGTCATCAGCTTGGAAACCACTCTTGGGATCACCCTGTTTTAACAAGTATTAGTTTAGAGCAAGCAAAGAAACAAATTAATGATACAACAGAAGCTCTGAAAAAAGCAAGTGGACAAGATGTTCATATTATGCGACCTCCATACGGAGCGATTAATGGTGCTATTCAAGCGGCTGTAGACCAATCATTTATTTTATGGGATATCGATACTCTTGATTGGAAAAACCGTAATACTGCTTCTATAATGAAAGAAGTTAGAAAGGCTCAACCAGGATCAATTATCTTAATGCATGATGTTCATCAGACGAGTATTGATGCGTTACCATCTGTACTACAATATTTAACTGAACAAGGATTTGAAATGGTAACATTAGATGAACTAATGGGTGATCAATTAGAACTGCATCAAACATATACTAACAGAGAATAGAGAAGAGCTCAGTTATAAGAATTTAAAATATTAAAATTCTTATAACTGACTTTTTTTATTTTAATAATTATTACAAGTTAGTATCTGAAGAGATTATATAATTTATTTTTTAAAGTTTTTGATGTAGAATATAATTGAAAGAAAAAATGCAAATATTGTGAGGAGATTATTATGAGAGTTGAATTAGTTTCGGTAGGAACTGAATTATTATTAGGAGATATAGTTAATACAAACACAGCATATCTATCAAAAGAACTTGCAGCGTTAGGTATTGGAGTATTTAGACAGACAACTGTAGGAGATAACAGGGAGAGATTACTTAAGACATTAGAGAGTGCATTTTTAGAAAATGATACGATTATTATTACTGGTGGTTTAGGTCCTACTGATGATGATATTACAAAAGAATGCGCGGCAGAATACTTTGGTAGAGAGTTTTATTTTCATGAATATTCATGGGTAAAAATACTAGAGAGACTCACTAGATCAGGTAGAAATATTATAACAGAAAATAATAAAAAACAAGCTATGATTCCTGAGGGAGCAATAGTATTAGAAAATTATTGTGGAACAGCGCCTGGGATAATAATTGAAGAAAATAATAAAAGAATAGTTTTACTACCTGGACCACCACGAGAAATGCGCGATATGTTTGAAAAGAGTGTGAAGCCTTATTTAGAAAAATTCAGCAGTAAGCAATTTATTTCTAAATATGTGAGATTTTATGGTATTGGAGAATCTTTGTTAGAGACAAAGATTAAAGATATAATGGATAATCAAACTAATCCAACTTTAGCACTTTATGCTAAAACTGGAGAGGTATTGCTTCGTATAACAGCTAGTGGTGATGATAAAGGAGAATGTGAAGACCTTATCAGGAAGCAATTAGATGAGATTGAGAAAAGAGTAGGGGAGTACATATATCTTGTAGGTGATGAAGATATATCTAGCACTCAAACTGAAATGAATACTGTAGTAGCCAATCTTTTGATTGAAAACAACTTCACTATATCAATAGCAGAATCATTAACAGGTGGAAAAATTTCTTCAATGTTAGTAGAAAAAAGTGGAATTTCAGAAGTGTTACTTGAAGGTATAGTTTGTTATTCTAATAAATCGAAGATAAATACTTTAGGAGTTAGAGAAGAAACTTTAGAAAAATTTGGTGCAGTTAGTGAAGAGGTAGCTAAAGAAATGGCTTTAGGAGTTGCAAAACGCTTAGGAGCTGATTTTGCAGTAGCGACAACAGGGATAGCAGGACCTAATAGCGATGAAACTGGTAAACCAGTTGGGTTAGCTTACATAGGTATTTATGCTCAAGGAGATATTAGTGTTAAAGAGTGTTTATTCACTGGAGATAGGGAGCTAATCCGCTACAGAACAAGTGTAGAAGCACTTGAAGAAGTTAGAAAAAATATTTTGAAAAAATTATAGTTTTTACTTGTAAAATGATATACTATTTTGTATAATATTAATAATAAAAAAAGATATTTAAGGAGATTGATTATGTATACAATGAACTTATCTAGTTTGGAGTCGCCGGATCCCAGGTATGGGCAAGATGATGAATATTCCCAGGACTTCAATACTGAAATAGACTATGAAGATGAAATTTTATCAGACTATGCTGATGAAAGCTATAATGAGGTAGAGTTTTCTGTTCCTGAAGAGGAATTTTTAGATTACTCTAATGAGATGTTCCTATACAAGGAGTATTCGTACGATTTTGCAGAAGACTACGAATATGATGAAGTTAGTATATCTAATGATCAAATAATGTTAGAAAATATAAGCGAAGCTTAATATTACATTTTGAAACAAAAGTTGACCTATAAGTGTTTTTCACTTATGGGTCAATTTTATGATATTATTTATTTTAAAATTCTAGTTTGTATAGAATAATTAAGATGAATATGATTGATTTATAGTTGAATATAAATGTATTTAGTTTTATTTAAACAATTTTTTATATAATAGTTATTAAAGAATATGATATAATAGGTAATAGTAAAAAGCCGAAAGGAGGAGAAATATTGAAATATTGCAAATTGATAGCTTCAGGTTTATTATGTTTAGGTTTTGCAACTATTGATGATTCTAAAATAAAAGCTGATTACTTTACAGATTACAATACAACAGTAACAGATACCGTTTTTAAAGAAAGTATATTTAATTTTGATATATTCAATAATAATAGAAAATATTCTCTTCCTGTGATAAAAAACAGTGTAATTCATAGTGGTATGGAAGAACTTGAATATAATGCTGAATTACTTAGCTATAAAAAGAACTCATATAATTACTTAATTTTTTATTCTTTGGATAGCAAAAATATTCCAAAAGAGATGTTTAGAATCCAGTTGAAAAAGAGTGGCAACGGAAAAATAGTGGATAAAAGTTTACTTAAACTTTTTGCACCGAATACTAGAATTATTATGAATGTAATGACTTATGATATTGATAATAATGGAAATATTAAGAACTTAGAATATTCAAAATCTAGTAAAGTATATTTCACTAAAAAGAAAATTAATCTTGTAGTGAGTGAAGGGAAAAAAGAGGTAGTAAATAGAATTATAGAAATCAGAAATGTTCCTCAGGATGATAAAATTTCAGTTTATCCTTATGAGTTAGAACAGTATTACACTCCTGATAAATATTATAGTTATAAAAAGGCTAGTATTTTGATAGATGGAAAAGAATTGAATTCAGAAAATATTGAAGTTCCATACCTAGCTAAAAAAATTGAAGTAAAATTAGCTCAAGATAAAGAATACTGGAACAAGGTGACTATAGAGTATCCTTCTGAATTGAAAAAAGATAAGAATGAATATCTAATTAAACAGGGTTCTACTTTTTTAAATTTTGTTAAAGAAAATGAAATTAAAGATGTCGTTGCAAAAAATAATAATTATGAATTTTCTGGTTATTATTTAGATGATAAAGAATTAGGAAACTCTCAGGTTCTTGGGAATGACATTAAAATTTTGGCCAAATATAATACTAAAATCGTCTTAGATAATGGAGTTACTAAACAAGAGACGACTTTATTAACTGGTCAAAAATTAAGTGAAATAGATACTAAGTTCTTTAATAAAGAAAAATATCATGTGGATAGTTATACTATAGTTGATGCTAGTGATAATTCAAAGACTACGAATGTGAAAGATTTATCGGAATTGAAAGTTGACAACAGTGTTATAATTAAAGCTAATTACAAAGAAAATGTCAATACTATTAAAATTCGTCAAGATGATTACAACAAGCGTTTTGGTAAAGTTGATGATAGTATAAAAGATAAGGATATTGAATGGCCAGAAACAAAAAAAATTGGAGAATTATTATCTGAACTTCGTAAGAAAATTAAACCTAGTACAGGATATGAAGTATTATTTAGATCTAATAAAAAAGTTATAAATGATGATGAATATATTACTTCTGAAACTATTCTAGAAATTTACTTTAAAAAAGTAGAGAGTGAATGGGTTAATGTCAAATTCTTGGGAAGAGGTATAGATAAATTCTTGTCAGATGGTCAAGATGTATTAGTCGGTTCAAGAATAGATAGTATGATTAACTTACCTACAGCCACAGGAGTAACGGATCAAGAATTTTTAGGTTGGCAAGCCAATAGTGACTATTTAGTAGCTGGAGAGAATTCTGAGAAAATTAGAGTATCTAAAAATAAGCTTCTACAAACTAATGAATTAGGTGCAGTTGTTACTGAAAAAGGAAAAAATATTGAATTTAATGCTGTTTACAGAAAATTATTCAATGTTGAGTTCGAAAATACTTTTGCCGGTAGTATTAATTTTTCAAAAGATTCCTCTAATACACTACGAGTAGATGAGTTTAATAGTATTGGTGATGCCACAAAAAATAATAAAATAATAGTAGCACCTAGATCAGGTTACACATTATCTCATTTTATTGCGGATAAAACTGTAAAAGTAAATATGGACAAAGGTACTAAAGAAATTTTTGCAGGTCAAAAAATAGAAGAAAATGAATTGTATAAAATTGTTCCTACTTCAGATTTAAAAATTACCCCTGTATTTAAATTAGGTGTATTTCCATCTTCCCTTGAAGAGATGATAGAAAATAATAAGATAAAAACTGTTGAAGATGCATTAGATATAAAATTTGAATCAACAGAAAATATTAGAAAAATCTTAGGACCATTATATTATTTAAGGTAATAGAAATAAGGCTCAGCGTAAATGCGCTAAGCCTTATTTTTTTATTCTATTAAAAAATTATTTTTTAAAACTTGCTATTACACTAAAAAATATAATATGTATTAAAAAATTATTTAGTGTTATATTTGTATAGAGGTTAATTTTGAAAATTTTAAAAAAATAATATAAATAATATAATAAAATCTTTTTTAAATAGTTATTTACTTAAGGTTAATACAATAATAGTTGGTATATATCATAGGAAAATCATTTAATGTCCATATTAATATAGACATTAAATAGTATTTTCTGTTTTATGAAAACGTATTATAATATAAATAGGGAGGGATGAGGATGATAAGAAAATTAGAAAGTCGCCAAGTAGAATTGTTACTGATATTAAAAGAAGCAGAAGATTTTTTACCTGTCCATGTTATTGCAGAAAAAATGGGGATATCTACTAAAACGGTTTATAGGGATATAGAAAAAATAGTTAAGAATGTAAAAGAGGTTAAATTAATAAAAAAACAAGGTAGTGGTATAAAAATTTTGTTTTCGAATTTTCTCATAGAAAAAGTTCCTCAAAAACAATTGGTTAAGTATTCTTTAGAAGAACGTAGAGTTAATATATTGTATTATTTATTAATAAATTCAAAAAAGTATACATCTATTGAAGAATTATCTGAAATGAATTTTGTCGGGAAATCGAGTATTGTAAATGATTTGAATTATTTAGAAGATAGACTTGCTAATGAAAATATAAAATTAAAAAAAACGCGATTAGGAACTAAAATAATCGGCGATGAAAAAAATATTAGGAAAAACATAATGAATTTAATTCAAAATTATTCATTTACAGAAGATGAAAGTACAGAAGAATATTATTCTGATAGAATTGAAAAAAATACATTAAAAGAACTAGCTTCTAAATTTGATTTTAAAAAAATAGAATTAGTTGAAAGAATTATATCTAAACACGAAAAAAATCTTCCATATACAATAGGTGATTTGTATTATATTAATTTAGTCGTTCATTTACTTATTGCAATAGAAAGAATAAATAGTGAAAATTATATAGAAAATAATGGATTTCCTAATATAACTGATAAGAAATTCTACTATGAAGCTGAAAGTATTGCAGCTGATATTGAGAATGAATTCTTCATAAGTTTACCACCAAATGAAATTTATTACATTTATCAGTATCTAGTTAGCATGGGAGTTGGGAATTTAAATAATAATGTTGATTTTGAGGTGAAAGTAGAACTTGAAAATATTGTTAATGAATTTCTAAAAGCTGTTTCTAATACAAATAATAAGGTAAATGAAAATAGAGATAATATTTATTATTTATTTATACTGCATATCAGAGCATTAATGAGGCGATTAAAATATGGAATTAATATAAAAAATCCTTTGTTAAATAAAATAAAAGAAGACTATTCGAAACAGTTTTCTGATGTGAGTATACTGGCAAGAAACATACTATCGGAAAAAATAAGTGAGGATGAGATAGCGTATTTAACTGTATATACTGAATCAATATTAAAATTGAATAATTTAAAAACAAAAGTAGTATTAGTATGTAATAGTGGATTTGGTACGTCTCTATTTTTAAAAAAAAGGATAGAAGATAAGCTTGAAAATATAGAAGTAGTAGATGTTGTATCTACTAAAGATATAAAATTTTATGATTTAAGTAAGATTAGTTTTATTATTTCTACAGTAAAACTAGAAAATAAACAAGATGCTGTTTTCGTAAATGTTATGCTAAATGATGATGATATTCAGAATATTAACAGAAGGGTGTATGGTAATGGCAATGAAGTTTAGAGTGTTTAATAATGAAAAAAAAGTAAGGTTAGAAGATATATATATTGACGTAGCAAGCTATTTAGAGAGTAATTCCTGGATATTTTCAAAGCAAATATTTTTGAAAGATTTGGAAGCAAGAGAAGAATTGGGTTGTATAAAGGTAGATAAAAATTTTTATTTACCACATTTAATAAATAATAATATTAAAGAAAATATAGTAGTAAGAGTAGATAATTTTGAAGATGATATATTGTTTATTTTGATAAAAGAGAATGATAAAGAAGCTGAAGATAAAGCTAAAAATATAGTAAGAAATCTTTTAATAGAGAATAAAAGAAATATAATATTAAAGAGTAATAAAAAAAAATTTGAAGAGATTTCAAAGTATGTGTAAAGGAGGTTTTTATATGTTAGATGAAATGTTTTCGGAAGATAATATATATTTGGGAGTTGATGGAAATAATTTTTTTGAAGTTTTAAATAATGTTTCAAAAGAACTAAATAAAAAAAAATATATAAATGAGGGATATATAGAATCTGTTATAGAAAGAGAAAAAATATTTCCAACAGGTCTTGAGTTTCCTAAGTATTGTATAGCTATTCCACATACGGATTCCAAATATATAAGAAAAGACGCAATAGCTGTAGTAAAACCGAAACAGAGTGTAATATTCAGGGATATGGCTACGAATTCAAAAGATCTTGAAGTAAATATTTTTCTGTTACTGCTAATTAGTAAAAACGAAAATCAGGTAAAAGTATTATCAAGTGTTATAAAAAATTTTTCTGATGAAGAGTTTTATAATAAGATCATAAAGATTAATGATAAAAAGAAAATTTTAAATATTATAAAAAATAAGGAGATTTAAGAAAATGACAAAAAAAGTATTAATAGCATGCGGTGCAGGTATAGCAACATCAACAATAGTTGTATCTAGAGTTGAAGAATTGATAAAAAAACATAATCTCGATGTAGATATTAAACAAATTAAAATAGCAGAAGCTGCTGGTTTACAAAATGATGCAGATTTGATAGTGTCAACTACAATTTTACCAACTACCTACTCAATTCCAAGTATAATTGCAACTAACTATATTATGGGAATTGGTGAAGAGGAGTTAGACGAAGAAATTTTAAATTACTTAAGATAATTTTTTAAAAAATAAATAAAGGAGAAAACTTATGCAAAAATTATTAGAAATTACGAATTATGTATTAGGTTTAGGGCCTACTGTTATTTTACCAATAGCAATCTTTATTTTAGCTATAATATTTAGAGTACCTGTAGGTAAAGCTGTACGTAGTGCATTAACTATAGGGATTGGTTTTGTAGGGATTAATCTAGTTGTTGGTATCTTAACTACAAACTTGGGTCCTATTACAGAACAATTGGTAGAAAAATATAGTATTTCATTAAGTACTATTGACGTTGGTTGGCCAGGTGCAGCAGCAGGGTCTTGGGCATCGCCTGTAGCAGCAATTTTAATTCCTATATGCGCTTTAGTGAACGTTATTATGATTGCACTAAAATTAACTAGAACATTAGATATTGATATTTGGAACTACTGGCACTTTATAGCAGCTGGAGCAACAGGATATATAGTATCAGGAGGTTCATGGTCATTCAGTATTTTATGTGCTGTTCTATACGAAGTAATGGTGTTATTAATGGCAGATAGAACTCAAAAAATGGTTCAAGACGTATATGGTTTAAAAGGTATCTCATTACCAACAGGGTCTACAGCAGCATTTGGATTCTTAGGTATTCCGATTGGTTGGGTGATAGCTAAAATTCCAGTTATTAAAGATATCCATATAGACTCTGAAACAATTCAAAAACGTTTTGGTATTTTTGGTGAACCAATGGTAGTAGGTACATTCTTAGGTATGATTTTACAAGCATTAGTTAACTGGAGAGACGTTGGTTTAGTATTAAAAACAGGTATTGCGATGGGAGCATTTATGTTATTGATGCCGCGTATGGTAAAATTATTAATGGAAGGATTAATTCCAATTTCTGAATCTGTACGTGATTTCATGAAAACACGTTACAAAGGTAGAGACCTATACATTGGTCTTGATGCAGCGGTATCAATAGGACATCCATCTAACATTTCAACAGGATTAATTTTAGTTCCAATTACATTACTATTAGCAATTATTATTCCTGGTAACAAAGTTTTACCATTCGGAGACTTGGCTACTATTCCGTTCTACGTATCATTTATCGTAGCAAGTAGAAAAGGAAATATCTTCCACTCTGTATTAGCTGGAACAGTAGTAATTGCTTTATCATTACTTATGGCAACAGACTTCATCGGAGTTCATACTCAAATGA